>Ga0268266_10000620_pt1 | contig 48325 bp, 44 predicted proteins | sample KBSS13metaG_FD_190356 | JGI IMG/M metagenome (GOLD analysis project Ga0268266, IMG submission 190356) | Switchgrass rhizosphere microbial communities from Kellogg Biological Station, Michigan, USA - KBS S1-3 metaG (SPAdes) (version 2) | ecosystem: Host-associated > Plants > Roots > Rhizosphere...
TCGAAATCGATGAAGAACTGCGACGGCTTCTGGACGTCGAAGACGTTGTTGACGATCAGGAATGCGCCGAAGTGCTCGCCCTCCCAGCCGAGCCTGGCGTTCACCAGGGTGCGGCCCGGGATGTCGCGGAAATCCTGTTCTGTCGTGCTCTGGAAGAACGCGCTGCGATAGTTGGCGTTGACGTTGGCGAACAGGCCCGAGGCGTGCCGGTAGGTGGCGCCGCCGGAGACGGTCCAGTGCGGCGCGCGGGCGAATTCGTTGCCCTGCGCGCCCTGGAAGAGCTGGCCGACGTTGACGATGAAGTCCTTGAACTTCGTGTGGCTGTAGCCGAGCCCGGCATAGAGGTTCAGCCCCTCTGTCGGACGCAGGCTGGTTTCGATCTCGAAGCCGTACAGCTGCGACTTGCCGGCATTGACGATCTGCGTGTCGAAGACCGCGCCGGGGGTCAGCTGGACGGAGACCTGCTGGTCCTTCCAGTCGATCCGGTAGAGGTTGGCGTTCAGGGTCAGCCGCCGATCGAACCATTCGGAGCGGAAAGCAAATTCGTAGTTCCAGGTGTATTCGGGGTCGTAGTCATAGGCCTGCGCTCGCTGCTGGTTGAGACCCGATCCGCCCGAGCGGTACCCGCGCTGCGCGGTGACGCTGATCGAAACATCGCGGGCGATGTCGTAGGTCGCGCCGATCTTCGGCAGCCAGGCTTGATAAGTCACCGGACGGACCGGCTCGACACTGTTGGCGTTGGCCGCGGTCGCCCGCAGCAGGGCGTTGAGCTGCGTCACGATCGGCGCGAGCGCCGGAACCGGCAGCTTGGCCGGGTCTGGCAAGGCGCGGTCGATCACTACGCTCTGGGTAGCGCCGCGGTCCTGCGTCTCGTGGTCGTAGCGCAGGCCGGCGTTGATCCGGAAGCGGTCGGTGACCGGGAAAGTCAGGTCGGCGAAGCCGGCGTAGTTCTCGGTCAGCCTGGGCTGCGACAGGCTGTTGCGGATGGGCACGACGCCGCCGTAGAGGTCCATCACTGCCTTCACCGTCGCCTGGGGCAGCCCCATCGCCAGCAACTGCCGATCCACGCCCAGCCGCGTCAGGTTCAGGCTCTGGGTCGCCTCGAAGAAGTAGTCGCGGTTGTCGTCTCGCAGGTAATAGGCGCCGACCAGGCCGTGGACCCAATCCTTGTCGATGTTCAGCCGCAGCTCCTGCTGGAAGGTCTTGCTGGGGTCGAACACGCGGCTGGTCTGGCCGGGCGTCGCACTGCGATCGGGGTCGGCGAGCGAACGGAAGCGGATGTCGCTGTAGTTGGTCGCCGAATGCAGGCTGAGACCTGAGCCGAGATCGTAGCCGATCTCGAGCGTGGCGATGTCGCTCTTGACCGTCTGGATGTCGGGTACGTCTTCGGTGGCGATGCGGTCGCGCGGGTCATAGGGCGCGTCGAACTCGCTGTAGAAGGTGCCGCGCTGGTGGCGGTCGTGCATGAAGGTGGCGATGACCTTCAGCCCGGGAATGGCCGAGGGCGTGATCATCAGCTTGGCGCGCAGCGTCTCCGACTTGCGGCGGTCGCCATCGCGGTTGACCGTGACGTTCTGGATCAGGCCGTCGGCGCGCGCGATCTCGCCGGCCACGCGGAAGGCGACCTCGCCGTCGAGCAGCGGGCCGCCGATGGCGGCGGCCGCGCGGCGCTCTCCGTCCTTGTCGCTGATCATCAGCCGTGCGCGGCCGCTCCAGTCGTAGCTCGGATCGGCGGTGCGGATGATGACCGCGCCAGCCAGCGCATTGCGGCCCTGCACGGTCGACTGGGGGCCACGGAAGACCTCGACCTGGGCAATGTCGTAAAGGTCGAGCGGTCCGGTGGTCAGCGCCACCTTGGGCAGCACAGCGCCGTCGAGATAGACGCTCGCCAGCGCTCCGTCGCCGCTGCCCGACACGCTGAAGGCGTCGATCCCGCGGATCGAGAAGGTCGTCCTGTTGCCGTCCACCACCAGATTGGGCGTGCGATCGAGCAGGTCGTAGACGCTGAGCAGACTCTCGTTGGTGATCCGCTCGCTCGTCGCCACCGCGACGCTGGCCGGCGTCTCCTGCAGCGTGCGATTGGACTTCTGCCCGGTGACGATGATTTCCCCGGCGTCTGCGCTGGTGGTGTCGGTGCTCGCGTCGGCAGCGGCTGCATCCGCAGCATAGGCGGCCGGTGCGGTCGTCGCGAGCAGCGCGGCGAAGAAAATAGCATTGGCGTTCATGATAGTCCCCCGTTTCCGAGCCCGTCGGTGCGATATCTGTTATTGCGAGTCAATAACAATAAGGCTACCGACGGCGGCGGAGGTTGCGGTCATGTCATCTGGAATCTGGACGCTTCTGGCACTCGCCGGGTCGCTCGGCGGCGTGCTCCTGTCGTGGAAGGCATGGCAGAACGCGTGGCAAGACGGGGGGCCGACCGGCAGAGCGCGCCCGCTGATGGCCGCAGCCGGCGCGCTCGCCGTGTTCTCTCTGGCTCTGTGGGCCGCCGGCTACGGCGCCGAGATCGGCATTCCCCTGGCGCTGGAAACAGGCGCCTTGATCGCCTTCGGCTTCATCCTCACCCGCATGGAAGTGAGACCATTGCGCGAGATGCGCGCGCGCACTGCTCCGCCACTGCCGGCGCGCAGCCGCTGGATAGGCGCGGCCCGGTTCGCGACGGCGGGCGTGCTCGGCTTCGCCGCGGCGATCGGCCTCGGCGTGCTGTTCGCCACCCGCGCGCCCCTCGGCGAGCAGACGCGGCTGATCCTGGGCGCGCTGGCCGTGCCTTCGCTGTGGAGCGCGGCGATTGCCTGGACCGCCTGCGATCGCCGCCTGCTTCCGCAGACGCTGGTCTTTTCCGGGATCGCCGCGGTCAGTGCCGCTGCGACACTGGCGACGAGCCGATGATCGCTATCTCCAAGCAATTCACCCGCGCGATGGTGGGTGGGCACGGGCTGATCGGCGTACTGTTCGGCGCGGTGATCTACGTCCTGTGCCTGACCGGCTCGGTGCTGACCCTGGTCGACCAGCTGACGATCTGGGAGAGACCGGGCGCCCCCGAGATATCGCATCTTTCCGCCGACGACATCGTCGCGATCACCGGTCGCGCCTTGGCCGAGGCGCAGAGGGCAGGCGTGGCGCACGACGTCTTCGTCCACATGCCGACCGACGAACTGCCACGGATGACCGTCTTCGCCAGAGACGGCAAGGGCGGCCACCGTGACTGGAACGTCGATGCCTCCGGTCGATTGGTCGCGCGCGAAGAGACGCCGTGGGTCGAGTTCGTCCAGGTGCTGCACTTCAACCTGACCGCGCCGGGTCCGATAGGGCGCTATGTCGTCGGCATCTTCGGCACGATCCTCATGGCCAGCATCGTCACCGGCCTGCTCGCGCACAGGCGCATCCTGCGCGACGCCTTCCGGCTGCGCTGGGGCGGAACGCGGCGCCTGGCCAACGCCGACCTGCACAACCGCGTCGGTGTCTGGGCCTTGCCGTTCCATCTGATCGTCGCGCTGACCGGATCGGTATTGGGGCTCGCCGGGCTGATCACGATCATCCTCGCGCTCGTCGCCTACAAGGGCGATCAAGGCAAGGCGATCGCCGCGCTGCTGGGGCCGCAGGCGAGCGAGGATGCACGCGCAGCACCGCCGCCCGACATCGGCTCGATGCTGAGCACCATCGCGCAGCGCGAGCCGGGCTCCGAAGTGACGCAGATCGCTATCGAGCACGCCGCCACGATGGGGCAGCAGGTCCGCATCGCCATCGCCGCACCGCGCCACCTGGCGCGCAACGAGGCACTGCTGTTCTCGCCCGATGGCACTCTCAAGTGGCGCGCCGGCTTCACCGACGGCACCGCCGGCATGCGCATCTTCGGCATGATCACGCCGCTGCACTACGGCACCTACGGCGGCGTCGTCCTGAAGTTGATCTATGCCGCCCTGGGCGCGGGGCTGACCGTGATTGTGGCTAGCGGCGGCAACATCTGGCTTGCCCGCCAACGCGAACAGGGCCGACCACGTTCGCGGCTTGAGCGGCTCTGGGTGGCCCTTATCTGGGGTCAACCCGCGATCTTCGCGATCATTGCGGCGCTTCTGATCGTCGCCCCGATCCCCGCCGTCGCCTCCTATTGGGCCCTGACCTTCGCGACCTTGGTCCTTGCGCTCCGGGCGGGAGATCGCGCCCCGGCGGCAGCGCGCAAGGCGCTGGGCGCGGCGCTCGTGCTGCTCGCCGTCACGCACGTCGCGACGCTGGGCATTTCCGACCCGATCGCTGTCACTATCGATCTGGCCTTGCTGGTGCTGGGCGTGCTGGCGCTGGCAAACGGGGCGCTCGGGCGCTGGCTAAGGCGCCGGTAGAACCGGTATATATTCGAGTTACTCGCATCGAATCTCCGGATCGGACAGCAACTGCCCTTCAAGCTCCTGAAGTTGCTAACCGGGTGAGACAGGAAAGAGGCGTTCACCCCGGCAGCGAAGGCCGACATCGCAGCGCTAACTTGCTCCGGCAGATCATCGGGCCTGCCGTGGCGTGCATCCAAGATGATTTGCGCAAAGCAGATGTACGCTCAGGGCAAATCGCAAGCCTTCAACAGCCCGGCTTGTACCGGCTTGGGGAAACGCCGACACACCGCCTGAACATCGTCGAAAAGGAGGCCGCACTGTCATACCCGAGATCGAACGCGATAGTGGTCACTGACTCGCCTTGGGCCAGCCTTGGCAGCGCGATCAGTATGCAGGCCTGCTGACGCCATGCGCCAAAGCTGAGGCCCGTTTCCCGGCGAAAGGCGCGCGTGAAGGCGCGGCGCCCCATGCCAAGCCCGGCGCTCCATTGGTCAATGCTGTCATGTGGTGTGGGGTGTTCCAGGAAGGCCTGGCACCGGGCGACAATGGCCGCCGTCTGCGGAAAGGGAACGGCGAGCGGCACAGTGGGTGCCGCCGCCAGTTCGGCCAGCAGCAGGGTCATCACCTTGCCATCCCGGCCCTCCCAATCATATTCCGGCGGAATGTCGCATGCCGCCTCCAGCAGGCTGCGAAGCAGCGACGATACCTGAATGACCTTGTTGCTGCTCCCTAGCGACCCTTCGGCATCCACTTCGATCAGGACGCTGCGCGTGCTGACGGCACCGATCATCCTAACCGCATGCGGGCATCCCCCCGGCGTCCAGACCGCGCGCTCCGGGGGCGCCACCCAGGCCCCGTACGGCGTGCTGACCACCACCACTCCCCGCGCGGCATAGAGCAGCTGCCCGCGCCGATGCGTGTGCCAGTCCAATTCGAATGCGGGCGGATATTCGTTCCCGATTCCGATGATGGGGCGGTCGATATGTTCGACGGAGGCAGGATCGTTCCAAAGCATGACTTGTCCCAATCGCGAAAGTGAAAGGCCCATATAGTAATGCGGGCCGTAGCGCGTGCCTCTATGGCCAGTTCGTCATCAAGGACGGATCATCATCATGAATGCCAGCAGAGCCGCCGCTCCCCTGCCTGCCGCCGACACCACGGTGTTCGGCGTCATCGCCGCGATCAGCGCGTGCCATCTCATCAACGACATGCTGCAATCGCTGCTGCCCGCCATTTATCCCAGTCTGAAAACGGAGCTGGGCCTCTCGTTCAGCCAGATCGGGCTGGTGACTCTGGTTTACCAGATGACGGCGTCGATCCTGCAGCCGCTCGTGGGTCTGTACGCAGACAAGCGACCGACCCCGCTCGCTCTGCCGGGTGGCACGCTGTTCTCGCTGGCGGGACTGCTGGTCCTGTCTGCGGCGCACAGCTATGCCCTGCTGCTGGTCGGTGCATCGCTCCTGGGCATGGGGTCGTCGGTGTTCCATCCCGAGTCTTCGCGCGTCGCCCGTATGGCGGCGGGGCGGAGGCACGGGCTTGCCCAGTCCATGTTCCAGGTCGGCGGCAACGCCGGCTCTGCGCTCGGCCCCCTGGCGGCCGCCATCGTCGTTATGCGCTGGGGCCAGTCGAGCCTCGCCTTCTTCGCGCTGCTGGCTTTGCTTTCGTGCGCGATCCTGTGGAATGTCGGCCAATGGTATCGCGGCCATGGGCTAGCCCGACTGTCATCTGGTAAGGGGAATGCAACGGCCGTCGTCGCCCTGCCGCGCGGCAAGGTGCTGGGCGGGATCGCGATACTGCTGGCGCTGATTTTCTCCAAATATGTCTATCTGGCGAGCCTCACGAGCTACTTCACCTTCTATCTCATCCACCGCTTTGGTGTGTCGGTCGAGGTGGCGCAGTTGCACCTCTTCGCCTTTTTGGCCGCTGTCGCAGTCGGCACCATCGTGGGCGGGCCGCTGGGAGATCGGTTCGGCCGAAAATATGTGATCTGGTTCTCGATCCTCGGGGCACTGCCTTTCACCCTGATGTTGCCGCATGCCAGCCTGTTCTGGACAGGTCCGCTGACGGTCGTAATCGGCCTGATCCTCGCCTCGGCCTTCCCCGCCATTGTCGTGTTCGCGCAGGATCTGGTGCCCGGCAAGATTGGCATGATCTCCGGGCTATTCTTCGGCTTCTCCTTCGGCATGGGCGGTATAGGAGCCGCCGTTCTGGGGGAGGTCGCCGATCGTGCCGGGATCGAGACGGTCTACGCGATCTGCGCGTTCCTGCCCGCGATTGGACTGCTTGCCGTGCTGCTGCCAGATACCAAATCGCGGTAGCTATCCGCGATCGGCGGCGGTGGACATGTCAGCGCCGCTGCCGACCAATTCATGCCGTTGATCAACAGTGGCACGAATGACCGCTCACACAGAAAGCGCGACTGACCCCGCCAAGCACATGCGCAACCTGCTCCGGCCTCGGAAATTGATCTCAATCAAACCAACAAGGAATGACATCATGTAAGCTTTTTGAAGGCCGACATATCGCTCAACGCGTGTCGGTCGCTCCTGAAAGAGAGGACCTAGACGATGCGCATGGAAGATATGGTGATCATCAGCGTCGATGATCATGCCGTCGAACCGGCCGGAATGTTCGATCGCCACCTCAGTGCCACGCATCGCAAGCTGGCACCACGATATGTGGTCGACGATGCCGGACAGGGCTTCTGGTGGTGGGAACACGAAAAGAAGAAGATGGTGGTCGTTGGGTCAAACGCCGTCGTTGGCCGCCCCAAGGAAGAATATGGCCTGGAACCCGAAGCCTTGAGCCAGATGCGCAAGGGCACCTGGGATCCGGCCGCCCACATCGACGACATGAACGCCTCGGGCATGCTGGCCTCGATCCTGTTTCCCACCTTCCCTGGGTTTGCCGGGCAGGTGTTTTGGCAGGGTCAGGACAAGGCTAACGTGATCCGAGTGATCCAGGCCTATAACGATTGGCTGTTCGACGAGTGGTGCGGCCCATATCCCGGTCGCTACATCCTGAGCGGCATCCTGCCGCTGTTCGATATCGCCGAAACCATGAAGGAGGCAAGGCGCCTGATCGCCAAGGGTGCACGCACATTCATATTTCCCGCCAACCCCGCCAAGATGGACCTGCCCAGCGTGCACGATCCGATCTGGGAGCCCCTCTATGCCCTGTGCAACGAGGCCAAGGTCGTGCTCAACTGCCACATCGGCACGGGCCAGTTCCCCGAACACGCCTCGATGGACGCCCCGGTGTCATCGTGGATCACCAGCTTCCCGATGGTGATCGCTCAGGACGCGGCCAGTCTCCTGCACATGTCCGCGCTGCACCGCTACCCCGATTTGAAGATCTCGCTGGCGGAAAGCGGGATCGGCTGGATTCCCTATTTCCTCGAGCGGGCCGACTTTACCTTCCATCAGCACAACGCCTGGGTAAGGCATGATTGGCACGGCAAGTTGCCCTCGCAAGTCTACCGCGAGCATTTCCTCGCCTGCTTCATCGACGACAAGTTCGGCTGCAGAAACTTCGCCGAGGTGGGTGAGAACAACATCGCCTATGAATGCGATTACCCGCATTCCGACTGCACCTGGCCCGACGTGCCCGAGCGGCTGTTCGAGAATTTCGGCGGCATGAGCGATCGCCTGATCGACAAGATCACGCACCGCAACGCGATGGAGTTCTTCAACTTCGATCCCTTCGCAATCCTCGGACGCGCAAATTGCACGGTCGCGGCGCTGCGGGCGAAGGCCGCGGGAGTCGACACGTCGGTCCGCTCGGTCGGGGCCGAGCGCCGACTCGGCCGTGAGGGCCACGCTGTCACCTCTGGCGAGGTCCTCGCCCAACTGGTCTGAGGGCGGAACGGCACGGGCTGGGGCGGATCGTCGCGCCGGCCCGTTCGCGGTTCATGATCTGGATGCCGCTCTCATGGGGGATCTGCGCACCTTCCTGCTGTCCGCTCGGAGCGACCCCACAATCAAGGTGGTCGTCTTCCAGAGCGACAATCCCGACTTCTTCATCGCGCACGTGGACATGACGCTGATCGACGATCCCCACGCGTTTGACGACATCGCGCGCGAAGTGCCCGCTGGCCTGAACGTCTTCCAGGCACTGGGTGAGCTGGTCAGAACCGTGCCGCATGTGACCATCGCCAAGCTCGCGGGGATCGCTCGAGGCGGGGGCGCCGAGTTTGTGGCTGCCTGCGACATGAGCTTTGGCGCGATCGGGCGCGCGGGCTTTGGGCAGGTTGAGGCATTGATGGGAATCGTGCCGAGCGACGGCGCCACGCAGTACCTGTCAAAGCGCTTGAGCCGCGGCCGATTGCTCGAGATCATTCTAGGTGCGCGATTGTTCAGTGCTGTAGAGGCCGCTGCTTATGGCTGGCTCAACCGCGCCATCCCAGCCACCGAGTTGAACACCTTTGTCGCCGAGCTGGCACGCGATATCGCCGCCCTGCCCGACGGCGTCATCGAGGCGGCGAAGCGCGTTGTCCCGCCGGAGGATCTGACACTCGGCTTTTCGAGTGAACAAGAGGAGTGGGCGCGCCTCTTTGCCGATCCTGCCGCCGAACGCTTGATCCACGGCAGGATCGGCAAAGAGGCGCGCAAACACCGGAAGGCGAGAAGCAGCTCGAAGCCATCCTGCGCAGCATCGAGCATAGGTGAAGGTACTCGATGCTGCGCGGCGAACTTCGTCTGGCGATCATCAGGCGGTGACCGGCACCCATCCGCAGAAGACCGGCGTCGGACCACAACGCCTCGGGCCTTGGATCAGCGATCCACCATCGCCATGGCGACGGCGCCATACCGCTCGCCGGAGACGGAGAAGGTGCCCAGCGCGCCATTCAGGCGCTCTACGTCCTCTGTCGAAAGCACGAGCTTGTCGGCACCGAGATTCTCTTCGAGGTAGCCGCGCCGCTTGGTTCCGGGGATCGGGACGATATCGTCCCTGAGCTGCAGCAACCAAGCGAGCGCGACCTGGCCCGGCGTCGCGCCATGCGGCGCTGCAATCTCGCGCACCAGGTTGGCGATGCGCATGTTCGCATCGTAGTTCTCGCCCTGCAGGCGCGGGTCGCCCTTGGACCGGAAGTCGTCGGCAGGATATTCCTCCGCGCGCTTCGCCGTTCCCGTGAGGAAGCCTCGACCGAGCGGGCTGAACGGGACAAGTCCGATGCCAAGCTCGTTCAGGACCGGCATGATGTCCGCGTCCAGATTGCGCTCCCAGATCGAGTATTCGCTCTGCAGCGCCGAAACGGGCTGGACGGCGTGCGCGCGCCGGATCGTATCGACACCGGCTTCGGAAAGGCCGAAATGGAGGACCTTGCCCTCCGCGATCATATCCTTGACCGTGCCGGCCACGTCTTCGATCGGCGTCTCGGGATCGACCCGATGCTGATAAAGCAGGTCGATATGGTCGGTCTGCAGCCGCTTTAGCGACGCTCCGACAACCTCGCGGACGTGATGCGGTCTGCTGTCCGCGCCGGCGAACAGCCCTTGCCCGATGACGAAGCCGAACTTGGTCGCGATCTGAGCCTGGTCACGCCGGCCTTTGAGCGCGCGCCCGAGCAATTCCTCGTTGGTGAAGGGGCCGTAGACTTCCGCCGTGTCGAAGAAGGTGCAGCCGAGCTCGATCGCGCGATGGATCGTTGCGATCGATTCCTGATCATCCGGCTGACCATAAGCATGGCTCATTCCCATGCAGCCGAGCCCCAGGGCCGAAACCTCCAACCCTTGCCGGCCAAGTTTCCTTCGTGACAGCATAACCGCCTCCATTCCTTTGGTTGAACCATGTCTCCCGACGCGGCTTGATCCGCGTCCGTCCCTTAGAAGGTGGTTGCAAGGTTTACGGAGAACAATAACCTGTTTTTGGAGAACGAACGCGCAATTTTGGAAAACGGGAATGGACTGGAATGACCTGAGATACTTTCTCGCCGTGGCGCGAAGCAGCAGCCTTACGCGGAGCGCAGCCGATCTTCGGGTGAGCCAATCCACCGTCAGCCGACGGATCGCGGAGCTTGAGGCGGGCATCGGCATGACCCTCTTCCAGCGGCATCAGACGGGCTATTTCCTAACCGACGAGGGCCGCGAGGTGCTTCGGCACGCCGAGGTCGTGGAGGACGGCGTCCTGGCCTTGGAGCGCGGTGTGGCGGGCCTCGACAATAAGCCGGCCGGGACCGTGCGGCTGGCGACATCTGAAAATCTCGCGACGGACCTGATCATTCCGGCCCTGCCCGCTTTCCGCGAACTCTACCCGGGGATCTGTCTGGAGATCATCACCAGTACCGCTACCGCGGAGCTTGGCCGGCGCGAGGCTGACATCGCGCTGCGGGTCGTTCGGCCGACGCGCGGCAATCTGAAGGTGCGTCGTGTCGGTCACATGACCTATTCCGTCTACGCGAGCAGAGACTATCTCGAACGCACCCCCGCTGTCGAAGGGGAGCCACTCGGCGGACGGCACTTCATCGCCTGGGACGACGCCCATTCCCACATGCCCGCCGCGGCTTGGCTGGCGCGTGAACATCCAGACTGCAAGGTCGCGCTCGTCACAAGCAGTTTGCCGACTCAGATCGCCGCTGTTCGTGCTGGCCTGGGCTTGGCCGTGCTCCCCGATTTCCTGACCATCAAAGATGACTTCGTCCGCGTTATTCCAGCAGACCAGATGTTCAGCGCCGAGGTCTGGCTTGTGACACATGCCGATCTTGTGGCCTCCGCGCGAGTGAGAGCGGTGGGCGACTTCCTGTCGGAACAGGTTATGCGCTCGAACCCAGAACTGTCGGGACGATTTACGGGCGCCTGATCAGGCGATCAGGCATGTTTCCCGTTGCTCCATACAGGCGCTCGAAGTCGGGTACGCTCTGGATCGTCGCCAAATTGTCCTGACAGAGCGGAAAATTTGGGCCCTTCACGCGCGGCAACCTGGAGCGCTAGCTGTACGCTGCCGGGCGGAACGTCTGACCTAGTCCGCAAAGCGGCCACACCCTCCAGGTGCCGCGAGCATCAGGAGGCGTTCCGCGCAGGCCGGCCGCATGCCTCAGGGGCAGGCGATGTGCAGTAGACGAGGTGGCGTGATGGAATGGATCGAGGCGGACACAACAGCCACGGTTTCGTTGTGGATCAATGGCGAGCCGCATAGCCTTTCCATCGATCCGAGGGTGACGCTGCTCGACGCGCTACGCGAGCATCTCCATCTCACCGGCACCAAGAAGGGTTGCGACCACGGCCAGTGCGGCGCCTGCACGGTGCTGGTGAACGGGCGGCGGATCAACAGCTGCCTATCGCTCGCGATGGCGCATCAGGGCGATCAGGTCCTGACGATCGAGGGCGTTGGTTCGCCCGCCAGCCTTCACCCCTTGCAAGCGGCCTTCGTGGAGCATGACGGCTTCCAGTGCGGCTATTGCACCCCAGGGCAGATCTGCTCGGCCATCGGCATGCTAGGTGAGGTGCGCGACGGCTGGCCGAGCCATGTAACCGATGATCTTGATCATGCCGCCGGCCTCGATGGGCATGAGGTGCGCGAGCGGATGAGCGGCAACATCTGTCGCTGCTCGGCCTATCCGAACATCGTCCGCGCGATCCTGTCCTGCGCCGACACCGACACGGGAGAGTTGGCATGATCGCCTTCGACTATGCCCGCGTCGACACGGTCGATGCCGCCCGCGAAGCTCAGCGCGATCGGCCGGAGGCGCGGTTCATCGCCGGGGGTACGAACCTGCTCGACCTCATGAAGGTGGATGTCGAGCGGCCGCGCCACGTGATCGACATCAGCGCATTGCCGCTCAGGACGGTAGAGGAAGCGGATGACGGGGGCCTGCGCATCGGTGCGCTCGTCACCAACGCCGACGTCGCGGCGCATCCGCTCATCCGCTCGCGCTATCCCGTGCTGTCGCGCGCGCTGCTGTCGGGCGCGACGGGCCAGCTGCGCAACAAGGCGACAACGGCCGGCAATCTGCTCCAGCGCACCCGCTGTTATTTCTTCTACGACACGGCGTCCGCCTGCAACAAGCGCCAGCCTGGCAGCGGCTGCGATGCGATCGGCGGCTTTAACCGGATCATGGCCGTGCTCGGCACCTCCGACCATTGCATCGCCAGCCACCCGTCCGACATGGCGGTGGCGATGCGGGTGCTGGACGCGACCGTGGAAACGGTCGATTCCGCGGGCGGAACGCGCACGCGGACGCTGGAGCAGCTCTACCGCCTGCCGGGCAATACCCCGCACCTCGACAATCAGCTGGAGCCAGGCGAACTCATCACTGCCGTCCGGCTGCCGGCGCCTCTCCACGGGCGCCATCTGTACCGAAAAGTGCGCGACCGTGCTTCCTATGCCTTCGCCCTGGTGTCCGTGGGCGGTGTCGTCTCCGTGCAGTCCGGGAGGATCGCTTCCGCCGCATTCGCCTTCGGCGGCGTTGGAGCGATGCCCTGGCGCAATCGCGAAATGGAGGCCCATCTGATCGGGCAAACGCCCAGCGCCGCCCTGTTTGCGGAAGCCGCCGACATTTTGCTGGCTGACGCGCGCGGGCATGGCGCGAACGACTTCAAAATCCCCCTGCTCAGGCGCACGCTGATCGCCTGTCTCACCGAGCTGACGGAGGGCGCATGATGACGGACGAGACTGCGATCGTTCTGGACGAGCCGATAGCGCACAGCCTGCTCGACGATGCCGATCACCCGACAGTGGGTCGCTCCATCAGCCGGATTGAGGGCCCCCTGAAGATCGCAGGCGCGGCGCGCTATGCGGCGGAGCATTCCTTTCCCGACATGGTTTACGGCGTATTCGTGCAGGCGCCGTTCGGCGCGGGCCGGGTGACCAGGCTCGACACCGCCGCCGCCGAGGCGATGGCGGGCGTTCTCGCGATTATCGACGATCCGGCGCTGGCCCGGCAGGGCGGTGATTTCGGCGGAGACGCAGCCCCCAAGCAGAACCCGCGCGAGGTGCATTTCTTTCACCAGCCGGTCGCGCTGGCAGTGGCGGATACGTTCGAGCGCGCTCGGGCGGCTGCCGCGGCGGTGCGCGTTTCCTACGAGGAAATGACCGGCATTTATGACTTCGAAGCAGCGATCGACACGGCCGAGCCGCCCACAAACGATCTTGGCGGCCTATTCGCGATCCATACCGAGCAGGGAGAGCTGGACGCGGCGCTGAAGACGGCCGCCGCAACCATTGACGCGGTCTACACGACGCCAAGCCACGCACATGCAGCTTTGGAGCCGCACAGTTCGGTTGCAGCTTGGGACGAGGACCACCTTACTGTCTATGGCTCCTACCAGTCGCCGGTCACGACGCGCGGTCAGCTCGCATCCGCGCTTGGCGTGCCCGCCGACAAGGTGCGCGTGATTTCCAATTACGTCGGCGGCGGCTTCGGCAGCAAGCTTGGCGTCATGCCGGAAGCCGTCGCCGCCGGGCTGGCGGCGCGGCAGCTCGGCCGCCCGGTAAAGGTGGTGATGTCGCGGCAGCAGGTGTTCGACATGGTCGGCCGGCGACCCGAAACGCAGCAGCGTGTCCGGCTGGGCGCGGATGCCGAGGGCCGGCTGGTCGCCGTCGAGCATGCCACGGTCACGAGTCAGCTTGCCGACGAGATCTTCTTCGAGCCGGCAGGCATCGCAACCCACTTTCTTTATGCCGGCGCGAACCGGATGGTGGACCACAAGGTCGCCCGGATGAACAAGGTGCTCGCCATCTCTATGCGTGCGCCCGGCGAGGCGGTGGGCCAGCTTGCGCTCGAAAGCGCGATGGACGAGCTTGCGGTCACGCTCGGGATCGATCCGGTGGAATTGCGGCTGCGCAACGAGCCCGAGGCCCATCCGGAAGAGGGTATCCCCTACTCGAGCCGCGGCTTGCACGCATGCCTGACGCAGGGCGCCGAGCGTTTCGGCTGGTCGAAGCGAAATAGCACGCCGGGGGGCTTGCGCGACGGTGAGTGGCTGATCGGGCACGGCATGGCCGTTGCGACGCGCGGCAACCTGTTCGGTCCCTCCAAGGCGGCGGTGGCGATCGGCGGCGACGGGCGCGCCGTGGTGCGCACCGAGATGACCGATATCGGCACCGGCACCTATACGATCCTCGCGCAGATTACGGCCGACCTGTTGGGTCTGCCGCTTGATCACGTCGAAGTGCGCCTGGGCGATACCGACGATCCAATAAGCGCCGGCTCTGGGGGTTCCTGGGGCGCCGGCACGTCCGGTTCCGCTGTCTACGCCGCGTGTGACGGGTTGCGCCAGAAGCTCGCCGAGGCAGCAGGCTGCACGGTCGAGGCGTGCCGCTTCGTTGATGGACATATGGAGGCCGAGGGGCGTCGCTGGCCGTTGCGCGAGCTCGCCGGCAACGGCATCGAGGTGGTGGGCGCGGTCGACGCCGGCAAGGCCATGACAGGTTTCGCGCAGGCCTCCTACGGCGCCCATTTCTGCGAGGTGCGGGTGAACGCGACCACGGGCGAGACGCGGATCGCACGCTGGACCAGCGTGTTCGAGGCCGGGCGCGTGCTCAATCTGAAGACCGCCACGTCCCAGTGCATCGGCGGCATCGTGTTCGGGATCGGTGGCGCGTTGACCGAGGAGATGGTTCACGATCCGCGCACAGGCAAAATCGTCAACCGTGATCTCGGCGAATACCATGTATGCGCGAACGCAGACATTCCCGACCTTGACGTTGTGCTGCTTGAAGCGCGCGACCATGCGGCGAATCCTCTGATGGCAAAGGGTATCGGCGAGCTCGGTATCAGCGGTGCCGGCGCGGCCGTAGCGAACGCGATCTACAATGCGACAGGGGTGCGGGTACGTGATTTCCCGATCACCCTCGACAAGATCTTTCCGTACCTTGCCAACTGAGGATCGAGCTACAGTGCGTCGTCGCAATAGGCCGCGCAAGTTCCAGCCTGATACATCGATCCACCAGTGTTGCGGGTCCGCTTAACCCTAACGCAAGCGCAAGGAGAATTTCAACACGGTTGGTGGAGGCGAGCGCCTGAGAGGGTCGGGAGAAGGTGGAGGCGCCAAATTACGTGTTCAAGCCGCATGAGCGGCCGCTCGGCGCACGCGATGCCGCCTGCAGCCTCGTTCGTTCAGCTTGTTGCGCTTACCCGAGCCTCGTCGAGGAGGATTGCGAGAGCGCGGCGCGCCAGCGGAAGCTTGAATGCGTTATGCTCTGTCGGCTTGGCGCCCTCGAAAGCAATGTCCATTATGTGATCGGCCGGACTTGCTGCAAAAGAGATCCCGGCTTCTGCCGCCTCTTTCCGCCACGGCCTTGGCGCCATCCCGCCGAAGGCTACCCGCACCGCGTCCAGGTCCTCGCTGTCAAAATGCGCGATCATGGCGATCGAGACGTTCGCAAATGCGTAGGAAGCCCGGTCCCGCAATTTGAGATAGCGCTGGATCCCGCCAAGCGGCTTGGGGACCACAACCGCTGTGATCAGTTCACCCGGATCAAGTACGCTCTCGACGTGCGGCGTGTCGCCCGGCAAGGCGTGAAAGTCTGCCAAGCCGATCCGCTTTGTCGTGCCATTTGGCAGGAGCGTCTCGACCTCGGCGTCCAGAACCCGCAGTGCGACAGCCATGTCCGACGGATATGTCGCGATGCAGGCATTGCTCCCACCTATAACCGCGAGACCTCGCGACATACCTTCCTGCGCCGCACAGCCTGACCCGGGCTGCCGCTTGTTGCACGGCAGATCGCCGGAGTAGAAATACAGGCATCGGGTGCGCTGGAGCAGGTTGCCTCCCACCGTGGCCTTGTTGCGTAGCTGCCCGGACGCACCGGAAACCAGCGCGCGTGCAAGAACAGGATATCCCGACCGAATGCGCGGATCGGTGGCAACATCGGATTTGCGGACAAGCGCGCCTATCCGAATTCCGCCTTCCGGAGTATCGTCGATTCCATCAAGGCCAATATCATTGACGTCGATCAGATGCCCCGGCGCCTCGATCCCGAGCTTCATGAGGTCGATCAGATTGGTGCCCCCCGCGATGTATCGGGCGCCGGGCGTTTGAGCGAACGCCTGGACGGCTTCCGAAGGGCTGGAGACCCGCTCGTAAGTGAATTGCCTCACTGCTGCGCCTCCATCACATCCCGGATCGCGGAAACAATGTTAGGGTAAGCGGCGCAGCGGCAGATGTTGCCGCTCATCCGTTCCCTGATCTCCTCGTCCAAGCGATCGAGGCGGTTTAGATCCGGTGAGACATGGCTGGGGACGCCGCGGCGGATCTCGTCGATGGCACCGACCGCAGAGCAGATCTGGCCGGGCGTACAATAGCCGCATTGCAGGCCATCGTGCTCGATAAAGGCGGCCTGCATTGGATGCAGCGCGTCCTGAGAGCCTAGACCCTCGATGGTCGTGATCTCGTCACCCTCATGCATGACCGCAAAGGTCAGGCAGCTGTTGATACGGCGGCCCTCGACGAGCATAGTGCATGCACCGCATTGTCCTTGATCGCAGCCCTTCTTGCTTCCGGTCAGGCCCAGTTCGTCGCGAACCGCATCCAACAGGGTCGTGCGGGGATCAATTCGAAGCGTGCGTGCGACTCCGTTCACCGAGAACGTCACGTCGCATGTTGCTCCCCTTTGTGTCGGCACGGCGGGAAGGCAGCCCGCCATTATTCAGGCCGCATGATCTTGGAGGCATCGTTGCCGACGACGGTCGCCCACTCGCGGATGCGCCAGCTCCGGACGAGCCCATTGTTGATGTACGGGTCCTCGGCCGCGAACTTCTCGACCGGCTCAGACGTCTCGGCCTTGAAAAGGATCAATCCGGTATCGAGTGGCTCAGTAAGGGCGCCGGCGAGAAGGAGTTCGCCACGCTCGACGGCCGCCCAGGCCTTTGTCAGGTGTTCATTGCGGAACTCGGGCCGACGAGCCTCATAGTCGTCGCTGAAGTCCATCAAGAGGACGTAGTGCTTCACAGGATCAATCCTTCCTTCATGAGCATGTCAAAATGAATGGGTGGCGATCGCGGACGGATACCCGTGGCGTCGTACACGGCATTGGCCACCGCGGCTGCGACGCCGACCATCCCGATCTCGCCGGCGCTCTTTGCGCCGAGCACGCCAGTCTGTGGGTCGGGTTCGCCAACGAAGATGGTCTCAATTGCGGGAACGTCGGCGTTGACCGGAACGAGATACTCGCCAAGGTCGGTGTTGATGTACCGGCCGAAGCGCTCGTCGATCTCGGTGCCTTCCCAAAGCGCTTGCCCGAGACCCATCGTGACAGCTCCAATGATCTGGGAACGGGCGGTCACGGGGCTGAGGACTCGGCCGATGTCGATGGCACTGACGAAGCGGCGCACGCGGAGCGTGCCAAGGTCAGGATCTACCGCGACTTCGCAGAAATGCGCCGCGTTGCTCTCGACACTAGGGGGCGTGGAACCATCGGGTTCCCACTTCCCGAAACCCTCGATCGACTCAGTCCCGGTGCGGGAGAGGACGGTGTGGGCCTCTTCGTTTTCGATGCCGGGCTGAGAGCTGGCCAGTGACGCGAGCTTGGCTTTCACATCGTCGCAGGCGAGGAGGATCGCGCGTCCGACACTCGCAACAATGCGAGACCCGCCGGCTTGCGGCGCGAACGGCAAGTCGGTGTTGCCGAAGACGAGTTCCACGTCCGCGGCTCGGACGCCCAAGGCTTCAGCGACGATCTGCGGCATGACGGTCGGATTGCCAGTGCCGATCTCCGCGAGTCCGGTCTCGACGACCACTTTGCCAGAGCGGTGCAATATGACACGCGCTGTCGCCATCGATGCGTAACGCGGATAGCTGCCCGCTGCCATGCCATACCCGATCAGGAGCCGGCCTTCCCGCCCGCCCCGGCGCGCCCCGCCCGATCGCCAGCCAAAACGGGCGGCGCCGACCTCATAGCAGCGCTTGAGGGCTGTGCTCGACCATGGCCGGCCAGTCTCTGGATCAACATCTGCGAAGTTGCGGAGCCGCAGCTCGATCGGATCGATCGCGAGTTGTGCCGCGAGCTCGTCCATCGCGCTCTCCAGCGCGAACGATCCGGTGCTCTTGCCTGGCGCCCGCATCGAAGTGCCGGCAGGCAGGTTCAGATGCGCCAGCCGCGTTTTTACCGAGACGTTGGGGCACGCATAGCGCGTCCGCGTCCGGCCGACGCAGCCCTCGACATATTCGTCCACGCTTCCGGTCTGAACGATCGCCTCATGCTTGATCGCTAACAGTGTTCCGTCGCGTTCGGCGCCGAGCGAGATATGCTGGATCAGGTTCGGACGATGTCCGACGGCGGTGAACATCTGCGGCCGCGTCATCACCAGCTTGACTGGCCGGCTGACGAGACGTGCTGCAAGGGCGGCGATGTAGCCGTGCGGCCAGAGCTGCAGCTTGCACCCGAACGCCCCACCTACGAATTGCGCGGTGACACGCACATCTGCCTTCTTCAGACCGAATGCGCCTGCCAAGGCGGCGGCGATGATGTGCGGACCCTGGTTGGCATCATGGACGATCAGCTTGCCGTCCACCCATTGGGCGATTGTTGCGGCTGCCTCGATCGGGTTGTGGTGCGCGGTCGGCGACAGGTAGGTTGCGCGGATCGTGACGGGCGCCGAAGCGAGCGCCTTATCCGGGTCGCCCCGGGTGGACGAGGCCGGCTCGCCACCGGGTATCTGTCCCGTTTGCGGCTCCGTCGCTTCGCTTTCATGCGCCGCAAGAAGCGTCTGTGCCTCTTCGCGTGCATATTCGATCGCAAGCGCGTGTGCCCCAGCTGTAGCATTTGTGAGGGTATCGGCAACGACCGCGGCGACCGCCTGGCCGGCATAGCGAACGGTGGTATCGGCCAGCGACAGACCGGCGCCGTGATCGGGGCGGCGTAGGAGCTCTTCCGGCTTATCCGGCCAGGACGGAGCCGGAGCGCCCCGCAATTCCGCCGCGTTGAGATGCGACACCACGCCCAGCACACCGGGCTGACGGAGTGCGCTTTCCACGTCGAGCGAGACTATTCGACCCGACGCTATCGGGCTGCACACGAGAACCGCGTGCGCCAGGCCTTCCGGATGATGGTCGGCGGTGTATTTCGCGGCGCCAGTGACTTTGAGAGGTGCATCGACCCGCGTTGGCGCGCCCGCTGCTTGCCCACCGTCAACAATATGAGGTGTCGCGAATGACGTCGTCGTCAAGGCAAGCGCCTTGGAAAGCTGGTACACGTCGGGCCGAAATGACCGCGAGGTCATTGAGGAGAGGTGGTCGCGCATGGCAGACGAAACGCCGACGGAACGATACCGTTCTTCGCTGAAACGTCCGCTCAGTCAGGACAGATCGGCTACCGCCGCCACCGCTTAGATCGTCTCCGTGCGGTTCTCGTTCGATCCTCCCACAAAGCGGGAAGTAGCAGCGCTAGGCGCTCAGTCGCTCACGAACGAACGCTTTGAACGCTTCAAGTGCCGGGGAGCGGTGCGCCTCCGTCGACGTATAGATGTAACCGGGCCACAATAGATTATTCCACTCGGGCAGGACTTCGATCAGGCGGCCGGAGTCCAGATGCTCCTTCGCAACAACATCGAGCAGCCGGACCAGCCCGTAATCGCTGAGTGCAGCGGCCACGAGCGAGGAGGCGTCGTTCAGGGTCATTCCGCAGTCGAGCGTGAGCGTCTCCGCTTTACCTGAGCTGTCAATGAAGTTCCAATTGTGGGGCTTACCTGTAACATCATCGATCATCCGGATGCAGCGATGATGATCATGCAAGTCTGCCGGACAGTTTGGCGTGCCATGCTCTTCTAGATAGCGGGGGCTCGCACAGGTGATGACACGGCTTTGGATCAGATGTTGTTTGTCGAGGCCGCGGGCGTCCGGTTCACCAAAGCGTAACGCAACGTCAAAACCATCGAGCAGCATGTTATCGAGCTTGTCACGCACAAGCACATTCAGCTTGACGTGGGGATGCTGTGCCAAGAATTCGGGGATGAGCGGGATCAGAATATACGGGCCGAAGGCTCCGTCCGTCGAGACACGTAAGCGGCCTCTGATGTCCGCCGATGCTCTGGGTGTCGCGATCCGACCCAATGCGTCGAACATTGGCTCCGCCTCATCGAGAAGAATCCGGCCTTGATCCGTGAGTTTCAGAGCGCGCGTATTACGATCGAAAACGCGCATTCCGGTTCGCTCTTCGAGGCGAGCAATCGCCTTTCCTACCCCCGAGCGCGAGAGACCGAGCTGCTCGGCGGCGCGCGCATAGTTACCAGTCCGCGCCACGGCGACGAACACCGTGATCCCAGCGATGATCCTACCGTCGAACAATCATATCCCCTGTCATTGCGGCTACGTTAACATAATGAACGGTCGGCCAAGCGTGGTGTAGGCCAATCGTTTAAAAGACGTCCCGGATCTATGCACGCCTTCCTGTATGCAGCTCATGTGCTGCGACCGTATATTGTGTCGCGCAGCAAGCTGGTTTCTGCACGACTTGCAGCACAGATTTGCTTGATGTCCGCGCAGATCTGAACCCCGCCGGATGATTCTGAAAGGCCGCCTTAAATCGGCCTGACAGGCTTATCCGACATGATGCGATCTGCCGATCAGTCATGCGACCACATGTTCACGTCCGCACTGTACAGACAAAATGGCGCGGAACGAAACTCTCCTCGCGGCGGTATCGCAGGCGCAGTCTTAAGGGGAGGCGTGGCCAGTATATCGCCAAGAGCGCACCTGCATCAGCAAGAATGCGGGCTCAGACGCCGCACGAGGGGAAATTGTTGGCCGCCCTCTCCCAAGGCCTAACCTGTCCGAACTTAACGATCCCGGGCACCAGATAAGAGCCTGAGGTTGGAACGCGAACTCACAGCGAAGGATATCCCATGAAAAAGAGTGGCAATACCATCCTAATAACCGGAGGAGGTTCGGGTATCGGGCAAGCATTGGCGCAACGCTTTCACGACGCCGGAAACACCGTCGTGATCGCAGGCCGGCGCCGCGACGCTCTTGAGGAGACGATCGGTGGTCGAGCCAATATGCACGGAATCGAGCTCGATGTGACGAGCGCGGCCGGGATCGAGGACTTTGCACGGCGGCTTCTGGCCGAGCATCCCGAAGTGAACGTCATCATCAACAATGCCGGCATCATGCGCACTGAGGCGCTCGACCGTTCGCGTGATCTCGCCGATGCGGAAGCAACCATCACGACCAACCTGCTCGGCCCTATCCGTCTGATCAATGCGCTGATCGATCACCTTACCGCGCGACCCGATACGGCGATCGTCAATGTGAGCTCGGGCTTGGCTTTCGTCCCGCTGGTCGCGGCGCCGACCTACAACGCGACCAAAGCGGCGATCCACTCCTACACCGTTTCGCTGCGCCAGGCCTTGGCAGGCCGGGTCGAGGTGATCGAACTCGTGCCGCCCGCGGTGCAGACCGGGCTCACGCCGGGCCAGGAGACCCGGGAGGGATACCTGCCGCTCGACGCCTTCATCGACGAGGTCATGACGCTTCTCGGACAGGAGCCGACGCCGCGGGAGATCCTTGTCCAGCGCGTAGGCTTCCTGCGCAATGCCGAGCGCGAGGGCCGGTTCGACCAGACGCTCGCTACCCTCAACACGCCGCACACCGAGACCGGCAACAGCTAGCGCAACCAACAGTCCCGTCGACGGGACGACCGTCCGGGAAAGGGGACAATTATGGCAAAAATTACTCTGGTGACTGGGGCGTCCAGCGGGTTTGGGCGAATGATCGCCACGGACCTGGCGATAGCCGGTCACACCGTTTACGCATCGATGCGAGAAACGACGGGCAAGAATGCGAGTACCGTGGCGGAGATCGCCGCGGAGGCCGAGAAAGAGGCCATCGGCCTCCAAGCCATCGAGCTCGACGTCCAAAATGAGGAGTCGATCGCCAAAGCGGTGGACGCGATTATTGGCGAACACGGCCGGATCGATGTCCTCGTCCAGAATGCCGGCCACATGGTGTATGGCCCGACAGAAGCCTTTTCGGTCGAACAGCTTGCCCAGCAATATGATGTCAACGTGCTCGGGACCCACCGCGTCAACCGGGCGGTCTTGCCGCATATGCGCAAGGCGCGAGACGGGCTGCTCGTATGGACGTCGAGCAGCAGTGTTGCAGGCGGCGTGCCGCCGCTGCTCGGACCGTATTTCGCCGCGAAGGCTGGCATGGACGCCCTGGCGGTTTGTTATGCCAAGGAGCTCGCGCCGTTCGGTATCGAGACCTCGATCGTTGTTCCGGGCGCGTTCACCAAGGGGACCAACCACTTCGCGCATGCCGGCACGCCGTCCGACACAGCAGTGGATGAGGCGTACAAGGCCGCGTTGCCCGATGGCTTCTTCGAACGGATGAGCGCAGCGCTTTCAGCCACCATCCCTGAAGATGCCGAGCCAGAAGCTGTGGGTCGGGCCGTTGTCGAGATCGTAAACACCCCGAAGGGCAAGCGGCCGCTTCGAGTGATGGTCGACCCGGCCAGCGACGGATCGGCGGTCAGCTTCGCGGTGATCGATCGGATGCGCGAGCAATTTCTCGACCGGATCGGCTTTCCCGAACTCCTGCATCCCGCGCCTTAGGCGCTTCTCCCGCTCAGCTTCGGTACTCTCGAGGCGCCAGGCTTGGCGGTCCTCAAAACCTCATCCAATTAAAGGACGTATGATGAAGCGGAACGCTTTTGCCATTGTGATGACCGCTATGACGGCACTCGGCTTGCTTGGGTCGACTGCCGCAGCTGGTCAGAAAACCGGTAGCTCAAAAGAAAAACCGACGATCGTGCTGGTGCATGGCGCCTTCGCAGAATCGTCCAGCTGGAACGGGGTCATCGATACGCTCACGCGCGACGGTTACCCGGTCGTGGCGGCGGCGAATCCCTTGCGTGGTGTCGCCAGCGATGCGGCCTATTTAGCGACGGTCATCAGCTCGATCCGCGGGCCTGTGGTTCTCGTCGGCCACTCTTATGGAGGTGCCGTCATCTCCGCCACGGCGCCGAGTGCAACCAACGTCAAAGCTCTCGTCTATGTCGCGGCCTTTGCTCCCGACACGGGCGAGACGTCTCTCGAACTCACGGGCAAGTTCCCGGGAAGCACGCTTTCAGGTACTTTGGCCCCGCCGGTCGCCTTGCCGGGTGGAACGCACGACCTCTATATCGATCAGGCGAAGTTTCCCCATCAGTTCGCCGCCGACGTGCCCCTCGCGCAGGCAAAGCAGATGGCCGCGACGCAGAGGCCGATCGTCGACGCTGCCCTGGCGGAGAAGTCGTCCGCTCCGGCTTGGAAGTCGCTCCCTTCCTGGTCGATCTATGGCACGGCCGATCTCAACATCCCTCCTGCCGCGCTCGCGTCTATGGCGCAACGCGCGCATTCGACGACCACCGTCGTCCAGGGCGCTTCGCACGTCGTCATGGTCTCGCATCCGAAGCAAGTCGCGGCTGTAATCGAAGCCGCTGCTCAAGACGTACGGTAAGAGGGCGGGTGCGTTGGCATCAGTAGCCATGATCGATACACTAGTGTGCCGGCAGGCAGTCCCGGACGACGTCTCTGCGATCGAAGCACTCGCAGCCCGATCAATCCGTGCGCTTCACGCGGGCGCCTATGATGACGCCGTCATCCAGGAAGCGATCGATCATGCCTATGGGATGGATTGGCAGCTCGTCCGCAACGGGACTTACTTCGTCGCGATGGCTGCCGGGACGATCGTCGGCGCGGGCGGATGGAGCTATCGCCGAACGATCGCCGGGGCGCACGGCCCGGATGATCCGGCCGCACCGCGATTGTCCCCCACCAAGGATGCCGCGCGAATACGGGCTTTCTACGTCGATCCTGGCTATGCGCGCCGCGGCATCGGCGCGCTTCTGCTCGGGGCCAGCGAGAGGGGGCGCTCGACGCCAGCTTCACGCGCGCGGAACTCACCGCCACTATCCCGGCGGTGCCGTTCTATGCAGCCCACGGCTATGAACCCGCTGGTGGATATGACTTACCCCTACCGAGCGGCAGGATCCTTGAGCTCCGCCTGATGACCAAGCGCCTGATCTCGAGCCGGTAGCTGAGCCAGTCTGCCGAGAGGAGCGATTATGAATGACGAGAGATCGGGGAATGTCTCCGACAACGACAAGCTGACGATTGGCATCGTGCTCTTCGATGGGTTCGAAACCCTCGACGTGTTCGGCCCGGTCCAGATGCTCGGGCGTCTGCCAAAGCACAAGCTCGTCGCTATTTCCCAGACCGGCGCTCCGGTAACCTCAGCTCAGGGTCTGACCACGGTGGTGCATCATGACTTTGCCAGCGCACCGCCGTTGCACGTATTGCTTGTCCCGGGCGGCATGGGGACGCGGACCGAGATCGGCAACTCTGCCTTGCTCAAGTTCCTGCAGCGTAAGGCAGGCGAGGCTGCGTGGATCGCTTCGGTTTGTACCGGCGCCGCCCTCTTGGCTGCGGCGGGCGTTCTCGATGGCCGTCGCGCGAGCACGAACAAGGCTGCTTTCAAATGGGTCGCCAGCCAATCGGACAAGGTGGAGTGGCAACCGCGGGCTCGCTGGGTGGTGGACGACAATGTCCTGACCTCGTCGGGCGTCTCCGCCGGCACCGATATGGCGCTCGCGCTGGTGGAGCAGCTCTACGATCGTGCCCAAGCAGAAGAGGCGGCGCGCGTTGCGGAGTATGTCTGGAATGGCGACCCGAACGACGATCCATTCGCTGTAAGTCTGTGACTCATCCAGGGGCAGCTCCAACCTCCTCGCACTTCCGAGATCGGCCTTCGACGGCACTTCACCCCCGGTTGAGTGCCGTCGTCGGTCAAAGGCAAGATTGATAGATCCGAGGGATCACAGCGCGCCTCGCTGAAAGCCGCCGCCACCGCCATAATCGGATTTGCACCGCAACGGCGGAGCATTAGAAGCGGTGCGTCGGAAAAGGCAGACTTGGTTTGGTAAGCCCAAGTCCTCCCGGTAACGGGAGCTCTGGTCTTTGGCTTCGTGCACGAGATCCCCGCGACGAACGAAAGGACGTTTCTACGTCCTCCGTTCGTCCGTGTGGGTCTCAGGTTCGAGAAACGCTCCGGTCGAACGTCGACAGCGGAGCCAAGCCATGAACGTGTCTACCCCCCATAATTACGATGTCCTGATTGCTGGCGCTGGCCCGGTTGGTCTCTTCCTGGCTTGCGAGCTGCGGCTGGCCGGCTGCTCGGTGCTGGTGATTGAACTGACGAGTGACCTGTCCACGCCGCTGAAGCGCGCCCCCTTCGGGCTGCGCGGTCTGTCCGTGCCGACCGTCGACAGTTTCGACAGGCGAGGCCTGTTGGCGCCCCTGAAAGCGCGAATCTCCGACCGGGAAATCGCGGCTGCAGCGCCCTGGATGAAGGAGGATCGCAGGCCTGGCGGACATTTCGCCGGCATCGACTTCTACCTCGACCAGATCGACCAGACGCAATGGCCCTTTCGGCTATCACATTCGGCCAATCCCATGCCTGCCGACCTCGAGAGTATCGGCGCCGTTCTGACGGAGCGCGCGGAGGAGCTGGGGGTTGCGATCCGATATGACATGCGTGTCTCGGGCGTAAGCGCGACGGATCGCGATGTGACCATCCGCGCCGGTGAGGAGACCTTCCAGGGAGGCTGGCTCGTCGGGTGCGATGGCGGTCGCAGTGTCGTGCGCAAGACGGCGGGCTTCGGCTTCATCGGCACCGACCCCGAATTCACCGGCTACTTTGCCCAGGTCGAACTTACCGACCCGTCCATGCTCGACCCTGGTCACCACGATACACCGGGTGGCACCTACATCTTCGACCTGCCCCACATGATCCGAATGGTCGAGTTCGACGGCGGCGCGCACCACCGCGGCGAGCCAATCACGCGCGATCATCTCCAGGCGGTACTGCGTCGCATCTCAGGCGCGAACATCGAGTTGACGGCGATCGCCCACGTCACAACCTGGACGGACCGAGCCTATCTGGCGACCGAATATCGGCGGGGACGCGTGCTGCTCGCCGGTGACGCCGCGCACATCCACTCGCCGCTCGGCGGCCAGGGCCTGAACCTCGGTCTCGGCGATGCGATGAACCTCGGCTGGAAGCTCGCCGCGACGATCCACGGCAACGCCGCCCCTGGACTTCTCGACACCTATCAGCGTGAGCGGCGGCCGCTGGCCGAGCAGATCCTCGACTGGTCGCGCGCGCAGGTAGCGCTGATGCGGCCGAGCCGAAGCGCGCAGGCACTCCGCGCCATCGTCCGTGATCTGATCACGACAACGGATGGCGCGACCTATTTCGCCGAGCGCGTCTGGGGCGTGTCGGTGCGCTATGATCTGGGCAGCGACCATCCTCTCGTGGGGCGCAGCGCCCCCGATTTTGAGCTGGCCGACGGCACCCGCCTGAACGAACATTTCCGACACGCGCGTGCGCTCCTGCTCGATTTTGGCGGAGGCGATCATTTGCGGGCGCTTGCCGACCGCTATCGCGACCAGGTCACCTATCTGCCGTGCAATGCGAAGGACCTGTCAGGCCTGCACGCCCTCTTCGTTCGCGCCGATGGCGTTGTTGCCTGGGCAAGCGATCAGCCTGTGGAGGAAATCAACGTCGCCCGGATTCTATCGCAATGGTTCGACACCGTAGGATAAGCTCCAAGCCGCTTGGCGGCGTTGATGCGGGCGCCATCTCGCGATGTAAGCACGATGGTCTTCTTTGGCGCATGGGAACTGCGAGCGCGGCAGGGAAGGAACCGCGACGACGGTAGGCACGTCCGTACAGCTGGGACGTTTTGGCGACGAACCTCAAAGCAGGTTGCCTATGGCCGTGAGGAGCCGGTTACCGAACTGATCCCCGCAATGCTGACGTCGTTCCTCGAAAGCGACCGCACCTTTGCAAGGGCTCGCGAGGATGCGCGAAAGGGGCCGCCATGATCGAGCGACCCTGGGAGCGGAAAATCGAGCCCCTCACGGTGCGTATCGCGACGGCCGTTCGCATCACCGGGCTCAGCCGCTCGCGAATTTATGAGCTGACCCAGTCCGGCGACCTCGACACGGTCAAGGTCGGACGGGCGACCTTGGTTCAATATCAAAGCCTCAAGCGGATGACCCGTAATGACGGCGAACTGCCGATCACGTGACCGGGATGGTGCCGCCGTCTATCACATACTCGGTCCCGGTGATACTACCGGCCCGATCGGACGCGAGGAAGGCGACCAGGTTCGCGATCTCAGCGGGGTCAGCAGGCCGGCCTAGCGGAATGCCTCCGAGCGCAACCATGATCCGCTGGTTGCTCTCTTCGATGCTCTCGCCGGATTGCGTACTCATACGCTCGGCCAGACCGATCGATCCTTCAGTCCTGATCCAGCCTGGCGACACGCGCACGACCCGGACACCCTTCGGCGAGACCTCCTTCGACAGGCTCTTGCTGTAGGTCGACAGCGCGGCCTTTGCGGCGGCGTATGCGGTAGTCGCTTCGGGTAGCGGGAGCCGGTTCTGAATCGAGGTCACGTGAACGATGACGCCGCTGCCGCGCGCCACCATGGCGGGCACCAGCGCGCGATCGAGCCGGATGGCCGGCCTCAGGTTGAGGTTGAGTTCCTTGTCCCACTCCTCGTCACTCAGCGCCGCGAAGCCACCCGCAGGAGCCGAGGAACCGCCCAGCATGTGAACGATGATGTCGATCGAGCCAAGCCGCTCGCCGGCAGCAGCCGCCAGCGCGGCGCACCCTGCGGCAGTGCTCAGGTCCGCCGCGACAAACACGTCATCAGGAAGATCATCCGGCTTCGAGCGCGCGGTTGTCAGCACGATTGCGCCCTCCTCGCGGAACAGGCGGACGGTCGCCGCGCCCGCCCCGCGCGTGCCGGATGTGATCAGCGCGCGCTTGCCCTCGAGATTGAGGAAATTCGTCATGTCGAAGGCCTTTCCGGGCTTGGCGGTGGGATGAGACGCGGTCACGGCGTGATCTTCAGCCGGGCGATTTGCTCGCCGCGCAGCGCGAAGAAGTATCGCAGGTCGATGGGACTGCCGGGGAAGTCACCGGTCACATGACTGGTCACGATGATCTGATCGCCATCCTCGGCGGCTGCGAATGGCTCGGCGGTGGAAGTAAAGGCCTTGGTGTATTCGACCTTCCAAGCGACGATGGCATCGCGGCCGACATGGGTCTTGCCGTCGTCCTCGACGGCCGCGTCTTCCGCAAACCAGGGCGCTATCGCATCCGCGCGCTCCTCCTTGTCCGCTTCGAAATAGCCGGCAACGGGTGGTGGAAGCTCGATGGACACGTCGTGATCCTTTCAGGTGGTGGCGAGATTTGCTGGTCGGTACGCGGCGTGTCTGCCGGCGCGCGTCCCTCTCTCTGCTCAGATAGAGGTGGACGTTCATCGCGATAAGCAGGATAGATCGGCACGTAACATCCCATTCTACGGGACAATGATGCGTCACAGCCTCATCGAACTCGATGCCGTTCTCGCGGTCGCCCGCCATCGATCCTTCCGCGCGGCTGCGGTGGACCTTGGCTTGTCGACGACGGCGCTCAGCAACAGCATCGGCAAGCTCGAGCGGCAGCTTGGCGTGCGGCTATTTAACCGCACGACCCGCAGCGTTTCGCTGACCGACGCGGGCCGCCGGTTCGTCGATCAGATCGGGCCGGCGCTCAGTGACATTCACGGGGCGATGGATGTCGCACGCTCGCAGCAGGCGACGCCCTCCGGGGTGCTACGGATCAACGCGTTCGCGACCGCCGCACGGGAGATACTGGCGTCGCTGCTGCTGGAATTCCTGCGGCGCTATCCTCAAGTCTCGATCGATCTGGTCACCGAGGGCCGGCTGGTCGACGTGGTGGCGGATGGGTTCGATTTCGGCATTCGCAGCCGGGATCTCGTGCCGACCGACATGATCGCGATCCCTCTCGGTGCGCCGCGGCGCAATGTGGTCGTGGCATCGCCGGCCTATCTGGAGGCGTATGGCGAACCGCAGACGCCTGGCGACCTTGCCCGGCATGCATGTATCGCGATCCGCCTGCCCAATGGCGCGCCCTATCGCTGGCACTTCGAAAAGGACGGTCGACCGCTGCAGATCGATGTCGCCGGCCCCATCACGCTCGACGAGCCGAGCCTCACCCGGATCACGGTGCTCGAGGGTGCGGCGATCGGCTATATGATGGAGGCGGATGCGCGCGAGGATATCGCAGCAGGCCGCCTAGTTCCTGTCCTTGCTGACTGGATGCCGCTGCTGGCGCCGCTTTGCCTCTACTATGCGGGACGGAAAAACCCTTCAGCCGCATTCCGCGCGCTGGTCGAACTCGCGCGCGAACGGGCAAGCACTGGGTGACTTCGGGGTGGCGGTCAGCTTGCGCCTTACGCCGCAAAAGCGGCCTGATGATCGGACTAGCAGGCACGGCCGGCGACTCGACCGAATAGCTCTGACGTGGCTTTACCTCAGCGCAGTTGGCTGTCCTTGCTGCCGCGACGGTTGATCGCGCTGAAGGCCACATACGCGCGATCGCGGTCGCTCTGGCAAGCGACGCAGGTGCGCACACCGGGCAGCGCCGCGCGGCGCTTTTCGGGAATCTCTTCGCCGCACGCTTCGCAGTCCTCAAGGCTTTCGCCGCTCGGCATGCGACTGCGCGCGGCATCAAGAGCATCCTTGATGCTGTCCTCGATCTGCTCCTGAACGGCGCCATCGGGCGCCCAGCCATTGGCCATGCGTCGTCTCGTTCGTCACTGGGAATTGCCTCCCCGATATGGGAATCGTCACGCGAAATTCCATGTGCGGGAGAGCGGCACCGGGGCGGTGGAGGTTCCGGCAAAGGTGGAGGAATAAGGGCCGATCAGATCGGCCAGACAATTTCGTCGATACTTACCGATGCTAGCCCAAGCCAGGCGGCCATCCGGTCCAGTTCGATCGTCAGCCGCTCGACCGTCTCGGCTGGCGCAGCAGCTTCGAGCGTGACGCGGTGCGCGCGCAGCACGCCGGCCTGGCGGTCGGCCTTGAGATCGACGCGCCCGACCAGTGCCTCGTCGAGCAGGAACGGCAGCACATAATAGCCATGGGTGCGCTTGTCCTGCGGCACATAGATCTCGATCCGATAGTGGAATCCGAACAGCCGCTCAGCGCGGCCGCGTTCCCAGATCAGCGGATCGAACGGCGCAAGCAGCGCAGCGCCCGAGTTGCGGCGCGGCAGCTTCGCGTCGCGGTGCATCCACGCCTTCTGGCTCCAGCCTTGTACTTTGATAGGCACGAGGCTGCCCTCTTCGGCGAGCGCGGCAATGGCATGGTCGCCTTCGTCGGGTTTAAGGCGATAATAGTCGCGCAGGTCTGCGGCGGTCGCGACGCCCATCGCGCGGGCGCTGCGCTCGATCAGATGACGCTGCGCCGTGGCGGCGTCGGGCGTCGGAAGGTCGCGGACTGCCTGCGGGATGACCCGCTCAGGCAGGTCATAGACGCGCGCGAAGCTGCCGCGCCGCGTCGCAGTGGTGATGAGTCCGGCCCAGAACAGCCATTCGAGGGCATGTTTGGTGTGGCTCCATTCCCACCAGCCGCTCCTGCTCTTGCCTTCCTCGAAGTCGGCCGCGGTGAGCGGGCCATCGATCCTGATGCGATCCAAGATCGCATCGGCTTCGGCGCGGCGTTCGGTCGCGAAGCGACGCAAGCCGACATAGCCCGCTTCGCCACGTTCGGCCTTGGCCATGCGCCAGCGAAGATGGGGGTGCAGCTCCAACGGAAGCAGCGAGGCTTCGTGCGCCCAATATTCGAACATGCGGCGCTGGCGCCTAGGTCCCCAGGCATCGCGTTCGAGCAAGGCGGGATCATAGTTCCCAAGCCGCGAGAAGGCGGGAAGATAATGCGCGCGGGTGAGGACATTGACGCTGTCGATCTGGAACAGGCCGAGCCGGTCATGGGTGCGTCGAAGCTGCGCAGCGCTGACCTTCGGCAGCTGGCGCTGGCCAAACCCCTGCGCCCCTAGCGCGATGCGGCGGGCCTGCTTCAACGAGAGGGTGAGCGTCACGGGCTAGGCTGCCGGATCGTAGGACGTTCTAGAGGCCCGAGCATCGCGAGACGAGCGCGGCGACGCTCAGTATCTCGATGCCGCTGCCCTGGTGCTGCAACTCGAGCGCCTTGCGGAACTGCGCATCGTAGCGGACATAGCCGAATGGCTCTTCGGCGCAGACCGCGAGCATTGTGGTCGTCTTGCCGACCGCAGCCACGACGCGACCGCCCTGCGCGGCGATACGGTGCGCAAGCTCGCCATGGCGCGGCTTGCCGAGAATAAAGATGCGCTGGCCGGCGAGCGGACCATCCGGCGCGGGCTTGGGTGCCGGTGGAGCCGAGGTGCGCCTAGGCACGGTTAGCCAGCCCTGGAGCGGAATGCCGGTCGCCTCGCTCGCCTTCACGATGATGAGACCGGCAGCCCGCGCGTCACTCAGCGCGTCATGATGCTTCAGGCGGATGCCGAGATGCTTCGAGACGACATTGAGCCGATGGCTCGGCAGTTCAGGCCAGACCCGCTTGGCGACGCGCACGCTGTCGAGCCAGGTCGCCTCGATCGCGCCGCGGTCATGCACGCGGCATACGGCGGTGAGCGCGCCCTTGTCGAAATAGCTGTGCGCGACTGTGACCCGTCCCGCGAGGTGGCCATCGATGATCTGGTGGAGATCGCCGAAGCATGGCTTGCCCGCGACATGGTCTGCAGTGATGCCGTGAATGCGCGTGTTGAAGCTGCAAAAATAATCTCTCGGATCGATCAGCGTCTCATACTCAAACGCGATCTCGCCCCGGCGAAAACCGACGATTCCGATCTGGCAGATGCTGCTCACGCACCCGCAGGCCGTCTCGACGTCAACCGCGACGAAATCGACCGCATCGGGATCGACTGCGGGTGCGAGAGAGGCTGTCGGCGCGGTAATGACAGGGCAGGAGGATGAAAGGAACATAACGCGATCATAGCTTGCCGAGATGCCAAGTCCAAGCTTGAATGGCGGGTCCTGGCCTGCTGGTCAGGGCACGACTGGATGTGGCGAAGCGAGACTTCGCCACATCCCAATGTCATTGCGATGAGCGGTCCACCAACCGGTCGCGCGTACCGCTTTGAAGTCCGGGCGCAGCACCTTTCCACCATCACGCAGCCGGTCGAGATAGTCCGACCAGTGCTGCATCATTTCAACGCGCTCGTCCCAATATTCGCTGCGCGCATAAGCCCGTCTGACCTGATTGGTATCCACGTGAGCAAGCTGGCGCTCGATCGCGTCGGGATTCCACTGCAGCGTTGCGGCCACCGCCCGGAAGCCGTGCGCGGTCATCTCGTCGGTCGTGTAGCCGAGTTTGCGCAGGCCTTGGTTTACGGCATTCTCGGACATCGCCTTGCGTGGCTTGCCGAGGCACGGAAACAGGTATTTCCACCAGTGCGTGTGCTCGTGCAGCTCCTTGAGCATTGCGATCACCTGCCGCGACAGCGGCACGCAGTGCGGTCGTCGCATCTTCATCCGCTCCGCTGGGATGAACCAGATCGCCTCGTCCAAATCGATGTCGGCCCACTTTGCCTGCCTCAGTTCGCCTGGGCGCAGCAGGCACATGCGGCGACAGGCGCATGAGGGTATCGTCCTGGTCAGTGGACGCTTTTCGATACCCTCGGATATACCCGCATTGTTCCCGATTGGTGCCGAATTCGCCCGGATTTGTCCGGACGGTCATAGCACAAAAAGTGGCGGATTTCACCCCTTCTGCGGACGTTCGTGGACGCCGGCAGGAGAACAAATGGTGCCCAGAAGAGGAAAAATTGCCGAAGACGGGTTCAAGTCCTCGTTCAAGGCCGGATTTTCTCGTGCATTTTCAATGTCGCGCATGGCTTGGGGTTCGAGTGCCAGAAGAACACCGGCATCATCACGCCCCTGACCGTCAGCGGCGTGCTCATCGAGCGTTGCAGGTGAGCCTGTGGTATGATCGGGCTTGGTCATATGTGGAGGCTCCGGGATCGTGGATCAGCATGAGGGACGGTGCGGCGATGACGGGACGGATGAGCCGTGCCCGATTTGCCGGGGTCAAAAACTCGACCCGGATTTTCTCGCGATGATCGAGCGGGCGGCGGCTCAGCCGGGGAAGGCAATGTCGTTCGATGAGGCGATCGAGTGGCTGCGCACCCTGTGATCAGGCGGCGAGCAGCCGGTAGACCGACGCACGCCCGATCTTGAGGCGCTTGGCGATCTGGGTGGCACCAAACCCCTGCTGGCGAAGATCGCGCACAGCGTCCGGGCTGATCGTCGAGGGACGGCCCTTGTAGACATCGCCCCTGAGCTTCGCCGCCTCAATGCCCCGGCGCTGCCGCGCCTTGATGAAGTGCTTCTCCATCATCCCCACGAGCCCGAACACGGTTAGCATGACCTCGGCCATGATGTCGGTGCCGTCGAGCGTGATGGCCGGGTCATTGATCCGCAGCACCGCCTTCTTCTCAATGACGCGCTTGGCGATCGTCAGCAGGTCGCCGGTGTCTCTGGCGAGTCGATCCGGGTGGAGCGTCAACAGGGTGTCGCCTTCATCGAGCAGGCGCAGGGCGGCTTCGAGTTGATCCCGGCCAGTGAGCTTCGACCCGTTCCCGATATCGACGAACACGACGACCGCGCCCAATGACTCCAGCATCGCCTTCTGGCTGGCGGCGTCCTGCCCCTGCGATGTGCTGATCCGTGCGTAACCCAGCGTCTTGCCCATCGTGCCTCCTGACTGTCCTGTTTGGCTCTAAGAGGTTCTCACAGAACTGTATTTCGTCAAGAAAATGCGACCCATGCGAGGCGGCGATCTGCCTCACTGACCGTCTTGCTGATGGTTGCCCTATCGAGGTGGGGATGGACGAGGCGATCATCCGTTCGATGCTCACTGAGCGGCTGTGGCGACGGTCAAACCGACAGTCTGCACAGCGTTTTGTTGGTCGCGCTGATGCGCAGGTGCGGGATGATGCATAGCTTGTCCGCCTGCTCAATGGGGAGCCACCGCATGCACTCGTGGTGCTCTCCTACCGTCACGATGTGGACCGGGGTGCTCGAATAGTCGCCATACCATCCGGGGAAGAACGCCGCGAAGCCGAAGTCCGGGGTGGCCGCTTCCAGCAGCGCGTGCCGACCGTCGATCTGCCTGACCGTGCAGGCCACGCCATTGAGGATGAAGCTCCGGCCGCGCTCCTCTGCACCCAGCATGAGATCGAGCAGGCCGTGATAATCAGTGAGGGCCGTCCAGCGAAGCATGCCTGTATTTAGCGCTGGGCAGTGACATTACCGTCGATCTTAGCAGGTCACTGACTATCAGGATCGTCCGATGCTGTATCGGAGTGTCGCTTGATGATCCTATCGCGCCAAGTTGGTGTCCATCCTGCCTGCACTGCCCTCTGCATCTCAGTCCACTTGTCTGGATCAATGGCGACGCTTGCAGCCTCAATACCAGCAGCGGGCTCGACACGGCCCAAACGGATCGCCTCCCAGTCAGCCTTGTTTTCGGGAAGTGACTGATCGGGGTCGAAGGTCTCGAGCATTCGTTTGACCTCTGACCGACTGACGCCCTTGCCTTGCTCGGATGTCCATCCGCGCTCAGTGAGATACCTCACCACCTTTGCAATAGATGGTCGGCCCCGTTGATCTTCTTTTCTGAGATGAACGATGTAGGACGCTGCGTCGAGAAACCACCCCGTTTGACGCAACCGACCGTTCTTTCCGGCACTTTCTCTGCTGGCGACCTGACCGTCATAGCGCTCCTGCTCAGTCAGTTCGTGCTTCGGTTTTCGCCCCATATCCCACCAAATGTTCGCACCCCAGCGGCACCCCGCGACCTCAACTAAAACTCTGAGCGTCAACGAGATGCGCACCCCTTGGCAAGTAACTGAACCAAGGGAGTTTCCCAATGAAGATCACCAATATCGATCCCATCGTCAACATGGTCCTGAACCCCACCACCCATGAGGATGCCGCCGTTGCGGGCTTCCGAATCATGCACCAGCAGGCTGCGCAATACGGCGGGCTCGAAAACATGCTCAGCCGGTCAAAGGCTCTGCTTGATCGCATCACTCGGCTCGACCGAGAGATCGTCGCGCTCAAGGAGAAGGTCAGTTCCACTCAGCGCGAACTGAGCGCATCCGAGAAAGCCCGTAAGTCGGTCGCCGCTGAGCAGGCATTCAAGGCCAAGCAGGAGGTGGAACAGCGGATCACCGACGCCGTTCACGCGATGATCAGCGGCCCGAAACCGTATCGTGTGGCCGAGTTGCCGAAGGCCCAACGCCAGACCGCGCCTAAGACCGTGCGACGCATTGCTGCCAGTGCTCCTCGTCGGAGATCGATGAAGTTGCGCCGGGGTGAAGGCACAGACAACATCGTGCTCAGCCTGCTGACAAACCGGTGGAAGTGCATCAGCACGCTGTTCCGTGAGGCGCAGGGCCTCGGCTTCACTGGCACGGAGAACGCAATCCGTTTCGCCGCCGTCCGCCTCGCTCAGCACGACAACGCCATCGACGGTCATGACGAGCAAAACCGCATCGCCTATCGTCGGGCGTGAGGCGACCAGCGCCTAAATACCACGAGCGCCTCGGGGTTAGCGAAATGGCTCCGAGGCGTCTCACCCAAAATCAATTAATGCGCCCAGCACGGTGCCATGATAAATAAGAATGAACATTTCGCAGGGCGGTCGGCATCGGCCAAAAGAGTGGCCCGCTCACAAACTGCCCCGGATTTGGCCCGCTCCCTCACCGAAAGCGACAAGGCCGCCTGACGGGAGTTGAAGAACGATCGGATCACAGCCCGATCGCCGGTTGATGCGGACAACGGTCGTCGCGGGGTGCGAAGTCAAACACAGCCCCAGCACAAGACGGGGAGCCATGTCGTTAGCTGACAACTCCCCGGATTGAGCAGGCGCGGAGCAATGGCGTGCGCGGCTCAATCGCTTATCCTTACCGATATAACCGTCGAAGGTGATCCCCGAAGTCAGCACTCGCTCTGCCGGGGAGCGCACCTTGATAGGCGCTGGCGCATGCAGGGTCCGGGCGACCACCTGCTGGGGATAGAACCCCGAAGCCGCGACGCATAGTTTCATACATCCGCAGGTTGATGAACCACCTATTCCCCGCATCTGGGCAGCATCGCTCTCATTGAGCGTGGCATCGCATTGATGTCCTTTGTGTAAGTCTGCTCAGGTGCGGGGGGGGATAGAGATGTTTCCCAAGCCGAGGTTGATGATCGAGAATGAGTTGATGCCCGTGTCGCTTACAGGAAAGCCAGAAGATTGACATCGGCGCGATAGCGCTGATGTCAACGAACTGGCAGTCGAGCGCAAGGCGCTCGGCTTTGAAATGCATGGGCATCGCACTCAAGTAATAGCCATCAGTCACCAAGCCGGATCATCGGCAGAGCTAACAGGCGGACAGCCATACTGATGGCGAAAGTCGCATCACGGCGCAGGTGTTCTTCACCGGACATCCGCTCATCAATGACCCGGCGCGACAGGTTGGACGGGTCATCGATCAGGCGATGATGCGACAACGGGTTCCGCATCTCCATCAGGCGTTCGAGGTCGTCCGCATCGCGCTGGCTGATCATGTCGCGCGCACGGCACCGCTTGAGCGTCTTCCTGAAATCGATCTTCGGCGGGATCGGTTCACTGTCGAGCCCCATGGTCAGCATCGCCGCCAGCATCTGCTCAGCCAGTGCCTGCGACAGCAGCACGGTCGCGACAAAGTTCCCATGCACATAGCTGCTGCGCGCCTCAACCCATGCCGCATAGGCGATCTCGCCACCGGGAATCATTGAGCGCTGTGATCCGATCGCGCTCACCGTGTCCTCAAGCTGGCGGAACCGACTGACCTTCCCGTGCAGATCATCGTGCATCTCGGCCAGCAGCAGGCGTGCGAAGTCGAGGTCGCTGAGGTCAGAAAGCAGGTCGGGCTGCTCAGCCATATCGGTCCATCCAGTTTGCGATGATCGGAAACCGGTATCGCATATCTCGCTGTCTTCCCCTTAGCAAAAATGCTACTCTGCCCCGGACGCCGGGGGTATTTCGTGAATCATCAAGCACTTGCATCTTTTATTTGGTCTGTCGCTGACCTGCTGAGGGGGGACTATAAGCAATCCGAATATGGCCGGGTGATCCTGCCGTTCACCGTGCTGCGCCGTCTCGATTGCGTGCTCGAACCCACCAAGGCAGCGGTTCTCACCGAGCTTGAGGCCAAGACCGCGCGGGGGCTGAATCCCGAGCCCTTCCTCCTGCGCGCCGCCAAGCTGGGCTTCTTCAATACCGATCCGCTCGACCTCAGCAAGCTGATGGGCGATCAGGACAACATCCGGGCCAACCTCGTCCGCTATGTCGAGGGTTTCTCCCCTGCGGTGCGCGACATCTTCGAGCAGTTCGAGTTCCACGCCCAAATCGACCGGCTCGCGAAGACCGGTCTGCTCTATCAGATTACTGAGCGCTTCACCCGCATCGATCTCCACCCGAACAAGGTGGACAATACCGCGATGGGTCTCGCGTTCGAGGAACTGATCCGCAAGTTCGCTGAAATCTCGAACGAAACTGCCGGTGAGCATTTTACCCCGCGCGAAGTGATCCGCCTCATGGTCCATCTGCTTTTCACTGAGGATGAGGAAATCCTCATGAAGGAGCAGATCGTTCGTGAGATTTACGATCCGACAGCCGGAACGGGCGGCATGCTGTCGATCGCTGGCGAATATATGGAACGCTACAGCAATAAGGGTCACCTGACGATGTATGGTCAGGAGCTAAATCCTGAGTCCTACGCGATCTGTAAGGCTGACATGCTGATTAAGGGGCAGCCGATCGAAAACATCGTTCAGGGTAATACCCTATCCGAAGATGGTCTTCATGGTCGCACCTTCGATTATATGCTGTCGAACCCGCCTTTCGGCGTCGAGTGGAAGAAGGTCGAGAAGCAGGTTCGCGCCGAGCACGACCAGAAAGGGTATGACGGTCGCTTCGGCCCCGGTCTGCCGCGCGTGTCGGACGGGTCGCTGCTGTTCCTAATGCACCTCTTGTCGAAGATGCGCCCACTCAATGAGGGGGGCTGCCGCTTCGGCATTGTCCTCAACGGCTCTCCCCTGTTCACGGGCGGCGCGGGTAGCGGCGAAAGCGAAATCCGCCGTTATGTGCTGGAGAACGACCTCGTTGAGGCGATCGTCGCGCTGCCGGTCGATATGTTCTACAATACCGGCATCAGCACCTATGTGTGGATCATCAGCAACCGGAAGCCGGAAGCGCGCCGGGGCAAGGTGCAGTTGATCGACGCCACCTCCATGTGGCGCAAGATGCGCAAATCCTTGGGCTCAAAGCGCAAGGAGATGTCGGACGACCACATCGAGACCGTGACCAAGCTGTTCGGCGGGTTCACTGAAGCGCGGCTCGCCACAAGCTTCGATGCCGAGGGCAGGGAAGTCGGTCGCACGGTCGTGGTCGCAGGCGAGCCAGAGCCCTCAGCGCCCGAGGGCGGCAAGCTGAAGCTTGCGCCGCTGTCGCGCGTATTCCCGAACAGTGCCTTTGGCTATCGCACTATCACCGTCGAGCGTCCTCAGCGGGACGAAGCAGGCGAAATCGTCGTAGGTCAGCGCGGCAAGGCCAAGGGCAAGCCGCAGGCGGACAGCGCGCTGCGCGATACCGAGAATGTGCCGCTCAGTGAGGAGATCGAGACCTATTTCGCGCGGGAGGTGCTGCCACACGCGGATGATGCGTGGATCGACATCGACAAGACTAAGGTGGGCTACGAAATCCCGTTCACTCGACACTTCTATGTGTTCGAGCCACCCCGCCCGCTCGCCGAGATCGACGCCGATCTTGAGGCCGTCACTGACCGGATCAAGGGTATGCTGGAAGGACTCGCTGCGTGAGTTTCCCGGCATATCCCTCATACAAGGACAGCGGTGTCGAATGGTTGGGTGAGGTGCCAGATCATTGGAGCCTGCCCAAGATAAAGCATGTTGCCACATTCGCGGGCGGAAGCACGCCGAGCCGAGACAATCCGTCATTTTGGAATGGCAACATTCCTTGGGTTTCTCCCAAAGACATGAAGTCAGAAACGATCTCCGGTAGCGAAGAGCGGATCACTGAGGATGGCCTGTCGCAGATGGCGGGGGGGTTGATCGAGCCCGGTGCGGTGTTGTTGGTCGTCCGTTCGGGCATTCTGCGCCATACCGTTCCCGTCGCGATCACCAGCGCACCGGTAGCGCTGAACCAAGATATGAAGGCGCTTCGCTTCAACTTGGGGCAGTGCGAAGCACGGTTCTTCTTTCGGTGGGTGCAGGGGCTCAATGACAGTCTGATTTTGGCATGGATGAAACAGGGGGCAACGGTCGAGAGTCTGGAGCAACAGTTCCTTGCGGAAACCATCTTACCGTTACCGCCGAAGGGTGAGCAGGTCGCCATTGCCGCATTCCTCGACCGCGAAATTGCCAAGATCGACGCGCTGATTGAGGAGCAGAGGCGCTTGATCGCGCTGCTGAAGGAGAAGCGGCAAGCCGTCATCTCCCACGCCGTCACTAAGGGTCTCGATCCGCACCTGCCGATGAGGGACAGCGGCATTGAATGGCTCGGCGAGGTGCCTGCCCATTGGACAGTTGCGCCGCTCAAGCGTGTGGCGACCGTGCTCGCAGGCTATGCTTTTTCTGCCAATGCTTTTTCTCGAAATAATGAAAACTGGCGATTGCTGCGCGGCGTTAATCTTTCCGTGTCTGGCATTCGGTGGAACGACGACACGGTTTACTGGGAGCGGTCAGAAGACGATGGACTGAGCGCTTGGGAACTGCGGGTCGGCGATGTTGTCCTCGGGATGGACCGCCCTTGGATCGGCGATGGGCTGAGAGTCGCCGAGATCACTGATGATGATTTGCCCTGCATGCTGTTGCAGCGGGTCGCTGCCGTTCGCGCGGATTGTCCTTCGGCCCAACGCTTTATCCTTCATTGCTTGCGGCATGAGGCATTCTTTCATCACTGCGCTCCTGAAATGACCGGCGTCAGTGTCCCTCATATCAGCGGGGGCCAGATCGAAGAGTTTCGGATGCCGGTTCCTCCAGCAGATGAAATGAGCGCCATTTCAGCTCATATTGAAAGCCGGTCGAGCGAGTTCGCAGAACTCATTAGTGCTGCGCAGTCGGCGATTAAGTTGCTCAGTGAGCGTCGTTCGGCCCTTATCTCCGCAGCCGTTACTGGCAAGATCGATGTGCGCGGCTCAGCGACAGTGCTGCCCTTCCCAGTCAACCGCGCTCTGGCACGCGGGCTGGTCGCCACCGAGATTATTGAGCGATCAGCGGGTCAGCCGACCTTTGGCCGCGTGAAGTTCCAGAAGATCGCCTTCCTTGCTGAGGGGCATGTCGGCATCAGCGAGCTTGCGGGCTCCTACACGCGCGAAGCCGCTGGCCCACTCGACCGCTCGTTGATCGACGAAATGGAAAGCGGCGCAAGCAGCTTTGCGGGCATCGTTGTCGATCAGCAGGGCGGCACCGGCACGACGGTCAGCTATCGCCTCGGGGACCAGCGCGGCACGCATCGCCAAGAGCTTGCCGATTGGCTGGGTGCGGATCGCACAGCCAAGCTCGATAAACTGATCGCTGATTTTGCGCCGCTCACCACGAAACAGGCAGAAGCCGTTGCGACGCTTTATGGCGTGTGGAACGACGCGCTCAGTGAGGGGGACTCACCAACCGACGATGAGATCATCGCGGGGTTCCTGAATGACTGGCACCCGGAAAAGCGGGAGAAGTTTCGCGCCAGCGAGCTTCCAGAATGGCTGGGCTGGATGCGTCGGCACGGCATAGTGCCCACCGGCTCCGGCCCCAACACCACGACCGGGAGGCTGTTCGTATGAGCCCAGCGGTCGGTCGCTCCTTGGAGCTTTATTACATCGACGGTCGGCCCGATGGCATGGTCACCGCTGAGTTGTTCAACTGGACGGGGCATGTGCTGATGTTCCCGCGCACTCAGTTGAGCGCAGCGCTGGCGCGCGGGGAATCGAGCTATGCGGGCATCTATCTGCTGCTCGGCGACCAGAATGGCGAACCCTTCGCCTATATCGGTGAGGGCGAGGACATTGGGGCGCGCATCCGTCAGCACGATGTGCGCAAGGAGTGGTGGACCAGTGCGGTGCTGGTCACCGCCTCAGCAAACAAGCTTAACAAGGCGCATGTCCGCTACCTCGAAGCGCGCTTGATCAGCTACGCCAAGGCGATCGGCCACACCCCGCTCGACAACCTGACCGCGCCGGTGCTGCCGATGCTCAGTGAGGCGGACATCGCCAAGATGGAGGCGTTCCTCGAAAACCTGCTGATCGTGCTCCCCGCCGTGCGCGTCGATATGTTCATCCAGCGCACCCGGTCGGCGCGGCCTGCGACATCCACCACGCCGGTGCGGACGATTGCGGACCCACAGGAGGTCGCCGGTGGCGGAACGCGCTTCGTGCTGGAATCGCGCAAGCACGGCTTGCGCGCCTCAGCCATGCTCACTGACGGTGAGTTCGTCGTTGAGGCCGGATCGATGAGCAAGCTCGAATGGACTGGCCTCGACCACCATACCTACGCCTCGCTCTATGCAGAACTTCGCCGGTCGGGTGTCCTCACTGAGCAGGGCGCGCATTGCGTGTTCACGCAGGATTACGCCTTCCGCAGCCCCAGCGCCGCAGCGGCGGTGGTGAACGGCAGGGCCTCGAACGGCCAGATTGACTGGCGCACCGCTGATGGTGGGCTGACTTACAAGGACTGGGAAGCGCGTCAGGTCGCCGCCCCGGTGGGAGATGCGGCATGAGCCTCAATATCGACAAGCAACTTGCCTCGATCCCGACAGCGAATGCGGACAGCCGATCGCAGATGCGCTCCAATGCTGAGCGCTGGCTTGTCAGCGGGACGGTCGATCAACGCGAGGCGGCTCAGCGCATGGTCGATGCCTTGGATCAGCAAGAACAGACTGAGCATGAAGCGCTGATCGGTGAACTCAGCGGGCTCGATACTGCTGAGCGCGTGATTCGCGCTTTCACCGTCAAGCCTATGACGGAGACTGAGGCCAAGCTGGTTCAGGTGCTGATTGACAACCCCGGCTCTACCTCGACTTCGCTGACACAGACGCTCGGCTGGAAGGCGCAAAGCTGGCACATGCACTTTGGCACCATGTGCGCAGATCGCGCGATCTATCTTTGGCCTGCTCCGAACGCCGATCATCGCAATGGCAAGTTCTACTCGGGCATCCTCGCCGATCTGGAGGAACCGGAGAACCTATTCACCATGAAGCCGGATGTGGAGGCGGCATTCGAGCGCCTCGGGTTACGGAAGCGCGCCTGATGCCGGTCTATGAGGTCAATGAGGGGAAGCTGACCGCTGCAAACCCGACGCGCTTCTATGTCGAAGGACTGCGCGAGCGTCAGGACATCCAGCGCATGTTGCGCGACCAGATCGCGGTGCTGGGTGAAGACCTGCTGGTCCTGTCCGACGAATATGGCGGGTGGATTGACAGCAACCGGCGCATAGACCTGCTCTGCCTCGATGCTGAGGCCAACCTTGTGGTGGTCGAACTCAAGCGCGATGATGCGGGCCACATGGAGCTACAGGCGATTCGCTACGCGGCGATGATCGCGCGCATGACCTTCGCTGAGGCGGTCGATGCCCACACGCAATATCTGCGGCGATGCGGCCAGAGCGGCGAAGATGCCGAGGCCAAGCTGCTCGCCTACCTTAACTGGCAGGAGGCCGAGCAGGAGGAGTTTGGCGGCAGCGTCCGCATCATCCTCGCCTCAGCGGCGTTCAGCAAGGAACTGACGACGACGGTGCTGTGGCTCCGTGAGCAGGGCCTCGACATCAGTTGCATCCGGCTGAGCCCATACAAGCTCGGCGACGGACGATTGCTGCTGGATGTGCAGCCGATCATCCCCCTGCCCGAAGCGACGCAGTTCCAGACGCAGATCGGACTCAAGCGACAGGCTGAGCAGAAGGCGAAGGTCGAGCGCCACGAGGTCCGATACGAGTTCTGGCAGGGTCTGCTCACGCTCGCGGCTGAAAAGACACCGCTGCATGCGGGACGCAGCCCATCAAAGGACAACTGGATTTCCGCCTCAGCGGGGGTGGCGGGTTTCACCTTCGTCTACACGATCCGCCAGCGCGATTCTCAGGTCCATCTGTGGATCGACGACAATCAGGCGTTCTTCCTCAAGCTCGAAGCGGATCGCGCCCTCATTGAGGATGAGTTCGGCGGCGATCTGATCTGGAAACGCGAAGAGGGCCAGCGCGGCACATTGATCGGCGCGCTGGTCGAGGGCGGCTATCGTTCCGATCGCGAGGATTGGCCCAATGTGCAGCAGGCTCTCGTCGATGCGATGCTGCGACTTGAGCGATTGCTGAAGCCCCGCCTCAATCAGTTGAAGCAGGGGTGAGGCGTTGAGCATCCACAAGGAAATCCGTTTCGAAGACGAAATCTGCGCACACCTCGCTGAGCATGGCTGGCTCTACGAATCCGGTAGCGCCGCGCTTTACGACCGTAAGCGGGCACTATTCTCGCCCGATCTGGTCGCATGGGTGCAGGATACGCAGCCGAATGTCTGGGACACACTGAGCCGCATTCACGGGGCGGGCGCTGAGGCGGCGCTGCTCGACCGCGTGCGCAAGCAGATCGACGATCGCGGCACGCTGGATGTCATTCGACATGGCGTCGAGATGGTCGGCGTGCGGAGTATGATCTCGCTCGCCCAGTTTAAGCCCGCGATGGGCATGAACCCCGACATCATCGCCGCCTATCAGGCGAACCGACTGAGAATCGTGCGGCAGCTTCGCTACTCAATGGCGAACGAGAACTGTTTCGATCTGGCGCTGTTCCTCAATGGCGTGCCCGTCGCGACCGCTGAGTTGAAGACCGACTTCACCCAGTCGATCACTGACGCCATCGACCAGTATCGATTCGACCGTTTGCCCCGACCGAAGGGCGGGAATGCTGAGCCGCTGCTGACCTTCCCCAGTGGGGCGCTCGTCCACTTCGCTGTGAGCAACAGCGAAGTGCAGATGACCACCAAGCTTGCAGGGCCAACCACCCGCTTCCTGCCCTTCAACAAAGGTGACGAGGGCGGCGCGGGCAATCCGCTCAATGAGCATGGGCACCGCACCGCCTATCTCTGGGAAGAAGTCTGGGAGCGGGAAAGCTGGCTGGAGATCATTGGCCGCTATATGGTCGCTCAGCGCGATACCAAGCGGGCGATCAGCGGGATCATTTTTCCCCGCTACCATCAGCTTGACGCCACCCGGAAGCTGCGCGCAGCCGTTCGCCAAGAGGGCGCGGGCGGCAAATATCTGATCCAGCACTCAGCGGGCAGCGGCAAAACCAACTCGATCGCATGGGCGGCGCACTTCCTCGCCGACCTCCATAATGACGCCGACGACAAGCTGTTCTCCACCGTGATCGTCGTGTCGGATCGCAATGTCATTGACGCCCAGCTTCAGGACGCGCTGTTTGGGTTCGAACGGACCACGGGCGTGGTCGCGACGATCCGCAGTGAAGGCGGTGCCAAGAGCGGGCAGCTTGCCGAGGCGCTGGCTCAGGGCAAGAAGATCATCGTCTGCACTATCCAGACCTTTCCCTTCGCGCTTGAGGCCGTCCGCGATCTCGCCGCGACGCAGGGCAAGCGGTTTGCGGTCATCGCTGATGAGGCGCATAGCTCGCAGACCGGCGAGGCGGCGAAGAAGCTCAAGCAGCTTCTCTCCCCGGAGGAAATCGCTGAGCTTCAGGATGGTGGGGAGGCCAGTGCCGAGGATATCCTGACCGCACAGATGGCGGCGCGCGCGGGCGACAGCGGCGTCACCTATGTGGCGTTCACGGCTACCCCGAAAGGCAAGACGCTCGAACTGTTTGGGCGCAAACCGGAACCCGATCAGCCATCCGGCCCCGGCAATTTGCCGTCAGCCTTCCATGTCTACTCAATGAGACAAGCGATCGAGGAAGGCTTCATCCTCGATGTGCTCAAAAATTACACCCCCTATCGCCTTGCCTTCCGGCTCGCCAATGACGGGCAGGAATGGGATGATAGGGAGGTCGAGCGCAGCACGGCGCTCAAAGGCATCATGCGCTGGGTGCGTCTGCACCCCTACAATATCGCGCAGAAGGTTCAGATCGTCGTCGAGCACTTCCGCGAGAATGTGCACCCGTTGCTCGATGGCAAGGCGAAGGCGATGGTGGTGCTCGGGAGCCGCGTCGAAGCCGTCCGCTGGAAGATGGCGATCGACGCTTACATCAAATCGCAGGGCTACGGTCTCGGCACATTGGTCGCCTTCTCTGGCGAAGTGAACGACCCTGATTCTAGCCAAGAGCCGCTCACTGAGGGCAGCGCCGCGCTCAATCCGGGGCTGAAGGGGCGGGACATCCGAGATGCGTTCGCAGGCGCGGATTTTCACCTTCTGCTGGTCGCCAACAAGTTTCAGACTGGGTTCGATCAGCCGCTGCTGTGCGGCATGTATGTCGATCGGCGGCTCGCGGGCATTCAGGCGGTGCAGACGCTTTCGCGCCTCAACCGCGCGCATCCGGGCAAGGACACCACCTATGTCCTCGACTTCGTGAACTCATCGGAAGAAGTCCTTACTGCCTTCCGCACCTACTATGACACCGCCGAGCTTGAGGGCGTCACTGATCCGAACCTCGTTCTCGACCTGAAGGGCAAGCTGGATGCCAGCGGCCATTATGATGAGTATGAGGTCGAGCGCGTCGCTACGGTCGAGATGAACCCCCGCGCCAAGCAGGGCGATCTCATTGCTGCCATTGAGCCGGTCGCTGACAGGCTGCTCAAGCGCTATAAGGCCGCGCAGGAGCGCCTGCGTAATGCCCGCGAGCGTGATGATGACGATGGCGCATCAGACGCTCAGGATGAGGTCAATGCGCTGGTCCTGTTCAAGAACGACATGGCCGCATACCAGCGCGCCTACAGCTTTCTGTCGCAGATATTCGATTACGCGAGCAGCGCAATCGAGAAGCGCTTCCTGTTCTACAAACGCCTGACGCCGCTGCTGGAGTTTGGCCGTGAGCGCGAAGGCGTGGACCTGTCCAAGGTCGTGCTGACGCATCACAACCTCAAGAACGAAGGGCAGCGCCGCCTTGATGTGTTGGGGCGCGATGAAAGCAAGCTGAGGCCGATGACAGAAGTCGGCTCAGGCTCAGTGCAGGACAAAGAGAAGGCGCTGCTTGCGGAAATCATTGAGCGCGTGAATGACCTGTTCGGCGCTGACACGACCGATGGCGACCAACTGAGCTATGTCACCACCCTGCGCGACAAGATGCTTGAATCTGATGCGCTGGTAACGCAGGCCGCAAACAACACCGAGGCTCAGTTCGCCAACTCGCCCACGCTCAAGGACGAGTTGATGAACGCGATTATCGAGGCGTTCGAGGCGCATTCCTCACTGAGTAAGCAGGCTCTCGATTCGCAGAAGGTGCGCGATGGTCTGAAAGAGGTGCTGCTCGGCCCCGCCCAGCTTTACGGGGCGCTCCGCGCACGGGCCGGTGAGGAGCGGGCTCAAGCGTAAGGCTGATGTCGATCTGCATGCCTTCTACTGCTTCCCTGATCATCTCATCAAGATCGCCGGGGTCTTCAGCATCGGCGGGTAACGGGTCCATCATGTGGATGGGCTCCTTCTGGTGCCCCCAATAGCCCCAGCCAGTGTCAACGCTGAGCCCGCTCTCATTGAACTCGGCGCTGATACCGGCACAGTTGAGGACATAGCCGAGCGGCAAGATGTTGCGGGCCAACCGCCACAATGCGCCACGCAATGAATGTTCGTGTTCACCGGCAATCTGTTCGCCGTCTTTGAGCACGAGCCGCACAAAATGACCGGCAAAAACCCGCGTGCGCCCCGTTTCCACAATCCCGATTTCGAATTGCGCGAGCGCATCTTGAGGCCCGTTCTGGACCTCGCATTCACCTGATTGCCGCACTTCATAATGTCGCCAAGCCATTCGCGTCTCCTTACCCTACTATTTAGGTAGTGCAGGTCAGCGATCTTTAAGCTTCGCCGCCTCCTGCTCGCGGCGGTCGAGCGCATCCTCAATGAGTTCACGCACAAAATCGCCCTGCCGGGTATCACCGCGCAGAGCATCAATGCGTGCCTTCGTTCCCGCGCGCGCACGGAAATGGATAGCCTCGTCGAAAAGTTTCGGCTTCGTCACCCTCCGAGAGATAGCGGTATCGCTTTCTTTCATCCAGCCCCAAGCAGCCTTCTTTCGTTGACGACATAAGCGGTATCGCTTATTCGATAAGCGGTATCGGTTAAGAGTTCAAGCCGTGACGCGGTCAGTGAGGGGGAAGAATGGCAATCGGATCGGCAATCGAGCGGAGCGGCACCATCTCGGTTTATGATGAGCGCGGAGTATTGCTGTTCAGCAGGTCGGGCTCACTGATGGGCTACACTCCAAGTTCGCTCACCATTCGGCAGGGTGCTGAAACCAAAACCTACGATGCGCGCGGCGTGCTCAAATTGTCACGCTGATCGCGAGGGCTGACCATGGCGGTTTATGCAGTCGGGGTTGGCATCGACCTCACAGAACACGAGGCGCGTATTGCCATCAGCTACATCCACCGAGAAGCCAGCCCACATGATTTGGTGGTGATGTTCGATGACCATCAGGTCATCGAGATCGATTCCGCCACGACGCCCGCTGCGCTCAGCAGTCACGCGGTGTTCGATGTTGAACGGACTGAGGTGTTTTTCGATTGGTCGCGTGAGGAGTGCGACAAGGCGGAAAAGACGATCGTCGTCACAACAGGCGCGCTGACGCAAGACGGTTCGCCGTTTTGTCCTTCGATGCTCGCTTTGGTGCCCCGCAGGGGCCGGGTCGTCTGGACGAGAGAAGAAGCGGAGCAGCGCTTCTTTCAGGCGTCGAAGATCGGAAGGCATTTCCAGCGCATTGTGATTTTGGATCATGACGGGGTTGTGATCGATACTCTCGACAATCCGGCTACATGCCGTTCAGCAAGCCAAAGCGGATTTTATCTGCCCGATCCAGAAGACGATCTGATCCAGATTCCGATCGATAAGGGTCGTTGACCCCAACATCACGATCACTGCCCAGCGCTAAATACAGGCATGCTTCGCTGGACGGCCCTCACTGATTATCACGGCCTGCTCGATCTCATGCTGGGTGCAGAGGAGCG
>Ga0268266_10000622_pt1 | contig 48198 bp, 31 predicted proteins | sample KBSS13metaG_FD_190356 | JGI IMG/M metagenome (GOLD analysis project Ga0268266, IMG submission 190356) | Switchgrass rhizosphere microbial communities from Kellogg Biological Station, Michigan, USA - KBS S1-3 metaG (SPAdes) (version 2) | ecosystem: Host-associated > Plants > Roots > Rhizosphere...
CCGACCCCGACGCCGACCCCGACGCCGACGCCGACCCCGACGCCGACACCCACGCCGACGCCAACGCCGACTCCGACGCCAACACCGACGCCGACTCCGACACCGACGCCGACACCGACGCCAACGCCGACGCCCACGCCGACGCCGACGCCGACGCCGACACCGACACCGACGCCGACACCGACACCGACACCGACGCCAACGCCGACGCCGACACCGACGCCCACTCCGACGCCAACGCCGACGCCCACTCCGACGCCGACGCCGACGCCTACGCCTACGCCCACTCCGACGCCGACGCCGACGCCGACACCCACACCGACGCCGACGCCGACGCCAACCCCGACTCCGACTCCAACACCGACCCCGACGCCCACGGCGACGCCAACGCCGACACCGACCGGGCCGATCGCCGGGATCACCACGGTGGAATCGGTCCAGGAATCGGTGCTCGGGCTGGCCGGCGACGGCGCCCCCATGATCGCGCGCCAGCAGCGCCTGGCCCAGCCCATGCTCGGCGGCGCCATGCGGCTCGAGGATGATGCCTATCTCGGCGCCTATGCGACTGGAATCACCGGCGCGGCGGGGATCCGCGGGCGCTTCAACCTGGGCGGCATCACCCTGTTGGCAGGCGCCTCCTATGCCGAGGACCATGGCGGCCGCGCCGCCCTGGACGACGCGGTGACCCTGGCTGCCGCCATCCGCTATGTCCTTCCGGGCGACAGTCGCTTGCGGCTCTATACCGAGGCCGGCGGCTGGTCCGCGTCCGCAAGCCGCCTCGCTTTGTCGCGCACTTATGTGAACGGCGCCGGGACGGCGACCGGCGTCGGCACGCCCGAGGCCGATCTGTCCTACATCTACTTCCGTGCCGGCCTGGTGCTGCGCATGCCGCATCGCGGCGAGCTGGTGGTCGCGGGGGAAATCGGACGCTCGAGCCTCGACGTCGACGCCTATGTCGAGCCGCTCAGCAACGCCAATCCGTTCGAAGCGCATGTCGCGGCGCGCTCGGAGAGGAGCGCCATGTACCGCGCCCGCCTCCAATACAGCATCGAGATCCTGCCGGCATTCGACGTCACGGCCTACGGGGCGGCCGTCTGGGCTCACCCTGACGATGCCAGCCTGGTCAGCGCCACCATTCCGGGCATCGGCCGGATCGTCGCGCGCGGCGGGAATTCCGCATGGGCTGAATTCGGGGCCCGCCTCGGTTATCGGATCGCGCCGCGCGTCACCTTCGATGCCTTCATCGATGCCGATACCGGCGAGGACGGCGTCGGAGACGGCTTTCACGTCGGCCTCGGCATCCGGCTGCGGCTCTGAAGGTCCGCTCGATCGAGAGCGAAGGTCGAAAGCCGTCCGGGCGGATCGAGGGGGGACCCATGTCGGGAGCGGCTTGGCGCGAGCCCCGGCTAGACGATGTGCCGCAGCGCCTTCTTGTCCACCTTGCCGATCGCGGTCAGCGGCAGCGCCTCTCGAAGCGCGATGCTGCGCGGGCGCTGGTAGCGGGCCACGCGCTCGGCGAGCCAGTCGGAGAGCGCGTCTGCATCGAGCTGCGCGCCCACGGTCGGGACGACGAATGCGACCAGCCGCTGCCCGAAATCCGGGTCGGCGACGCCGATCGCGGCCGCCTCGGCCACGTGCGGGTGGGTCAGCAGCACCGTCTCGATTTCCCACGGGCTCACATTCTCGCCGCCGGAAACGATCATGTCGTCGATCCGCCCGCGCACGAACAGTCGCCCGGCGCCGTCGCGGAAGCCGACGTCGCCGGTCTCGATCCAGGAGTCGCTGGATACGGCCGCCTTGCTCTCGACGCAGATCCGGCCGCGCTCGCCATCCGGCAGCGGCGCGTCGGAACCGTCGCGGATGGTGACGCGCACGCCCCAGATCTCGCGGCCTATCGTATCGGGCGCCGCCGCCAGGTCGGCGGGAGCGGCGAACACCGCGACGCCGCCCTCGCTGGTGCCGTAGAGGTTGAACAGCACCTCGCCGAGCCGCCGCCGCGCCTCCACGGCGACGGGAGGCGGCAGCGCGGCGCCACCGGAAATGACGCATCGCAGCGAGGAGAGGTCCGCCGGCCGCGCGAGCATGCGCTGCAGCATCGAGGGCACGACCACCACCGCTTCGATCCGTTCCCGCGCGATCAGCGCTGAGGCCGCCTCCGCTCCGAACCGCGGCATCAGGTGGACAGTGCGGCCGAGCGCGAGCGCCACCAGGAAGGCGGCGATCCCGTAACCGTGGAACAGCGGCACCGCCACCAGGGCGGATTTGCAGCGGTCCAGCTCCAGCGCCGCGACGAGGTGGAGGAACAATCGCGCGAAGTTGAGCACCGACGGCTTGCGCGCTGCCGCCTTGGGCGGGCCCGTCGTGCCGCCGGTCAAGACCACGAGCTCGCCGCCGCCGACCCGGCCGATGCGGCGATGGCGCAAGGGCGCCGTCTCGAGAAGCTTCGCGGCGTCGAGCACCGGACAGGCGACGTCGTCGGCCAGGCCCTCTCCGCCGCCGGCCGTGATCACCAGGCGGATATGGTGAAGCTCGACCAAAGCGGCGAGCTGTGGCCGGCTCATCTCGGGATTCAGCAACGTGACACGCGCGCCGAGCCGGGCGGCGGCGAAGACGGCCCGGACGAGGTCGGCGCCGTTTCGTCCGACGATGCCGACGGGCTGGCCGCGCACGACCCCGTGAGCGTCGCGCAACGCCGCCGCCATCCGCTCGCACTGGCCCGAGAGCTCGGCGAAGCTCCATCCTCTGCCCGCTTCGACGAGGGCGATGCCCTCGGGATCGCGGCGGGCGGCGAAACGGAGCAGGGAAGCGAGGTTGACGCCGCTGGCGATCGCGATCGCCGCGAAGGACGCGAGCGCCGACGGCGTCAGCAGGCCGGACGCAACCAGGCGGCGCAGGATCCAGCGTCGGGACGGGCGCGCGGCCATCAGCGCAGGGCCCGGCGCTGCTGCCACTCCGCGAAGGCTTCCCACGGCCGTCGGAACAGCGCCGAGGCGAGATGGGCCGGCGGCACCCACCATGGCGCCCACCAAAGCTGCCGGGTCAGCATCATCCGCACGACCAGTCTCGCCGCCTGTTCCGGCGCCATTGCGGGAGCATCCGCGTAGATCGCGGTCGGGGCGATCATCCGGGTTCGCACCAGTGGGAGGTAGACCGTCGTCACTGCGACGCCGCGGGCGCGCAGCTCCGGAGCTGCGCAGCGCATCCACTGGTCGGCTGCGGTCTTCGATGCCTGATAGGCCGCCCAATAGGGTGCCGGCAGCAGCAGCACGTTCACCGCGGAGACGTTGATCAGCTGCCCGCGCCGCTCGACCAGCGCCGGGATCGTCGCGAGCGCGAGCCGTGTCGGGCCAAGATAATTGACGCCGATCGTGCGGGTGATGTCGTGAAAGCGGTCGAGCGACTGGAACAGGGGGCGCCGGATCGACTTGCCGGCATTGCTGACGACGATGTCCGGGGGCGTCGCGGCCAGCCGTGCCGCGAGATCCTCGACCGCCGCCTCATCGATGAGATCGGCCGCCAGCACGCTCGCCTCCCCACCGGCGGCGGCGATCTCCGCGGCCAGCGCTTCGAGCTTGTCCGCGGTGCGCGCGACGAGCAGCACGCGCGCGCCGGCCGCGGCAACGATCCGCGCCACCGCCTCGCCGATGCCGAAGCTGGCGCCGGTGATCAGGATCGTCTTCCCGCGCAGCGCGCGCTCGAGCGCTTTCCGGCTTAGGGACGCGCGCGGAAAAAGGACCCACTCCAGAATCGCGCGCGCCGCCATCGTCTCACCGTGTCACGAAAACGCGAGATGTAAAGCGGCCGGGCCAGGGGAGGAAGCTTTCACCGATGGCGGGGGCGGGGCCTTATCTCCCGCGACGATCCGCGGTGCTGATGCCGCCTCCTTGTCGCCCGCGTCGCCTTCGGCCTCACCTTTGCGCTGACGCGGATCGTCACTAAACCCGCCATGGCGAGCAGCGAAATTTGAGGAGAGCATGATGCTTTATTGGGCTTTGTCGGTGGCGACCGGAGCTGCCATCCAGATCTCCAGCCCAGGCTCAGCGATCCCGCCGCAAGGTCTGATTTCAGGCAACTATATCCTGGACCCTGAACGGAGCGACGACGTCCTTCAAGCGATCGACAACGCTGTTGCCGGCCTATACCGCCCTCCCTTCGCGCGCAGGCTGCGCAAGGCCGCCGCGCCTCCATATGCAATGAGAATCTCGATTGCGGCAGGTCGGTTCTCGATCAAGTACGATGCCAAGCCACTGATTGTGGTTTGGACAGGCGGAGAGCCGATTCAGTGGACGCTCGAGGGCGGGCAGGTCTTCGATGTGTCGGCAAGAGCGAATGGTGAAGCCATTTCGCTAACCTTCCGTGCGGCCGACAGCGAGCGGACCACCGTGTATCGCAGCGATGGGCAGCAATTGGTGACAGAGACGACCATCATCAGTCCGCTGCTCCCTACACCAATTCGCTACAGGGTCGTCTATGATCGAGCGAGCTGACAGGGTCTGCGAATCGGACTTTCTGGTGGGAAGCCGTTGAACGGTCTTCGTTCCGTAGTGGCGGATCTCCGTCCAGATGATCTCCCCAGCGTCTGCTTTGAGGCGCGCTACGATCGTGAACGAACGGCAACACGTGGGTCGATAGCGCACGGGCAGCTATCGACCCCATTGCGGACGATCCGAGAAGCCGTACTAATCCGCTTGATGGAAGATCCGCAACTCGATGATCGAATGCTCAGCCGCTTAATCGAATGTCGCGACACTCTGTTGAGCGAGCTTGCAGAACAGCATCCTCCGCCAGAACCCTATGCGGCCCAACTTTGGCAGGCTTACAGGCAAATTGCGGAGGTCGTCGAAGAGATGAAGCGAGTGGCTGGGGCGGAAGAGCCGCTCGGCGACGCCGGTTGGACAATCTACCCACACGAGCCGGAGTGATCGACGGATGGCGGACCTACCGGCCCTTGATGTGCTCTTCGAAGACATCCGAGGAGCGGTGAACAGGCCGGGGAGCACGCTGAGCCCATCCGAGTGGGCATTACGGTTCCAGTTTACTAATTAGCCGCTCAACACTGACTGGTCTCGCGCCCCCGCAATCACGGCCGCGCGGCGAATCTGCCGTTCGTCTCGCAACCGTGACATGCACGATGCGCAGGGCCTGGATAAGGATTCCTTAGAAGAAGCGGGGCGATAGAGATCGGATGCGCCCCTGGATCTGCGTCGCTGCTGTTTCGCTTCTCGCGGCGTCACCGCTTCAGGCAAGCATAACCCTTTCGCTCGAACCGATGAGCGTCACGCAGGCCGACGCGCTCGGCCGGGCGCGGGCTCTGGTCGAGGCCATGCCAGGGGGAATATCCAGGCAACGCGCCGCAACCTTCCTGGCGTACCGGTTGATGATGCGTGGCGACTGTTCCCGGGCCTTGCCGCTCCTGAACCGCGAACTGAGCCAGGTTGCCGATACCACCGCCGTGGACGGCCTCGTCACCGGCGCGCTCACCGGGCGCGATGCCCGCTGCATGGCCTGGGTCGCCGCGCGCGTCGATGCCGTCGTCCGGCGCCGGTCGTTGCCCGCAGACCTCCGGTCCGAATTGCGCTTCAGGGGGCAGACCCTGTTCCAGCTTGTAGGCCGGACGACCCGTGCGGCGGACATGCCGCCGGCCGACGACGCTTCACTCGATACCGTGCCCGATTCGGCTCGCAATCGCGAACTCGCCGTGGGCGACACCGTCGTTCACATCTCGCTCGCGGACCCCCCGACCCGCCGCGAAACCGTGCTGCTCGGTCGGCTGTGGGATTTTCGCGGCACCCCGCTGCAACTCGGCCTCGCCCAGCGTCTGGCACGCAGGGCCGCGTCTGAGCCCGAGTCTTTCTCGCGTTCCGGCCGGGCCGAGGTCGCGCTCGCGCTTCTTGCCGGCGGCCAGCGCCAGGCAGCAGAGCAGGCCCTTGTCGACGGGCGGGTTCAATTCCTGAGCCTTGCCGGATTGGACGCCGAAGTCGCGCTGCGGCAGCGCGATTATGAGCGCGCCGCCACGATCTTCGCGTCGAATGCCTGGGGCACGAAGGCCAAGTCAGTCTATGAGATCATCCACAACCGGCCGGACCTCCTCACACCATTTGTCGGGACCGCGATTGGGACCGGCCCGGTGCCGGCGCTCGATCTCATGGCATTGTCGCTGGCGCTCGACCGTGCCGGCCGCATGGACGATGCCCGCCGGGCGGCCGAAGCCGCGCTCAGCCGCTTCAGCCCTCACGGGGTCGAGGAGGAGATGCGGGCCCGGGCCCTCGCGCGGACGGGCGATTTTCAAGCGGCGCGCGCGGTCGCCGCCCGAGCGAAAGAGCGGCCGGGGCTGCTCGATCCCAACAGGCTCCGCATGGCGATTGTCCTGGGCGCGGCGCTGGCCGGCAATCTGGCGGAGGTCGACCGCGGCCTGGCCGAAGCGCCGCCGGAGTTTCGGACTCTGACGCTGATCAACGCGCTCATCGCGGTTCCTCCCACGCGGTCGCCCATGGCCGGCGCCCTGGAGGAGCGGTTTGCCGCTGACGTGGCGCAAGCATCTGCCGTGCGCCTTCCCATGGAGGCGATGGCGGCGTTCGGGGCGGCCGGCATCCAGATCCCGCTGGTCGTTTCCGGCCTCGAGCGCCTTGGGCCGGGGCGCGCCGCCGCGGCGGCGGCCATCCGGATCGCGAACGCATCCCGTCGAAACAATCATCTCGAGGCTGCGGCCACGATTGCCGAAGTGGCCGAGCGGCTGCTTCCACATGGCCCGCAGGCCGACGCCGAGCTCGTCGATCTCGCCGAATTCTACTGGACGCTCGGCAGGCCGGAGCGGGCGATCTCGCTTGCCATGCGCGTGTCTCATCCCGTCGGACGCGTCGACGCCTTGTCGCGATCGATCAATCCCGCACGCGGCGAAACACGTCCGAGGCTGACGTTCGAATCCTTCTAGAAGGGGTGGCAAAGGCTCCTGCTTCGATGGCATTGCGTCACCGTCTTTGCAGGGGAGCCGTTCGCGATGGCCGTCACCAGGATCGTTGCAAATCTCTCCGCGCCCGACCCGGTGGGCCTGGCGAAGTTCTATCAGGAGGTCTTCGCGCTCGATCTGCCGTTCGAAATGGGCTGGATCGCCTTCCTGGGCAGGGATTCGACCCAGAAGATTGAGCTGCACACCGCCTCTCAGGGAGGGGCGGGGACAGACCTTCCCGTCATTTCAATCGGCGTGGACGATCTCGATGCCACCGAGACCGCGGTTCGCGCCGCGGGAGCGCAAGTCGTCTACGGGCCGGTCACGGAAGACTGGGGCCTTCGCCGTTTCTTTTTCCGCGATCCAGCCGGCAATCTCGTGAACGTCGTCGACAGCTGAAGACCCGCCGGGCAGCGGAAATAAGACTCTCCGATGACAGAACAGCGTCTCTAATATGACGATTAAGTGACTGTAATTAAACACAGATTCAGTGTCCGCCTGTAACAAAACCATCATGCTCGCCTTCTAGCCCCCGTGGGCATCGGCGCCTCTCCCGACGAGTCGCCGCCACGCCATCAAGGGGGTTTCAATGCTCAAATTCCGTGTCCTGCTCTTCGCCAGCACCCTCATTCCGCTCGCGTCCTGCGGACCGGCCGACGTGGCCTCCCCCGGCGAGGGCGTGATCATCGTCCCGACCCCCACGCCGACCCCGACGCCAACGCCGACGCCGACCCCCACGCCCCCGGGCACCCCCGCCGCGTCGTGCCCGGCCGGCACGATCGACCGCGGCGTCGTCGGCACCCGGCGCGGCTGCGAGCTGCCGGCGCGCTTCACCACCGACACGGTGCTGACCAACCTGCCCGGCGTCGCTTATGCCATCTCGGGCCCGGTCAATGTCGGCACCGATTGCGGCGGCGATCCCACCGCCAATCTCGCCGGCTGCCAGACGGTGACGCTCACCATCCAGGCCGGCACCCTGCTCTACGCCTCCGCCGGCAGCGACTATCTGGTCGTCAACCGCGGCTCGCGGCTCAACGCGATCGGCACGCCGACCTCGCCGATTATCTTCACCGCCCGCGCCAACCTCACCGGCGGCGTCACCGATGCGTCGCAGGGCCTGTGGGGCGGCGTGATCCTGCTCGGCCGCGCGCCGATCAGCGACTGCAACACCGCGGTCCCCGGCGGCTCGGCCACCTGCCAGCAGGTCATCGAGGGCACGACCAGCTCGCTCTACGGTGGCAATCAGCCGAACGACAATTCCGGCATCCTGCAATATATCCAGATCCGCTATTCCGGCTTCGCCATCGCGCCGGGCAACGAGCTCCAGTCGCTCACTGCGGGCGGCGTCGGCTCCAACACCCAGATCGATCATATCCAGAGCCACAACAGCTCGGACGACGGCCTCGAATTCTTCGGCGGCCGCCACAATCTCAAATATTTCGTCGAAACCGGCGCCGACGATGACGGGCTCGATACCGACCTCGGCTATCGCGGCACCATCCAGTTCGTGATCTCGGTCCAGCGCGACTCCAGCAATGGCGACGCGATCGGCCCCGAGGCGGATTCGAACGGCAATGAAGACGCGCTGCCGCGCCAATATACCCGCGTCTCCAACGCAACGTTCATCGGCAAGAGCACGGTCCAGGGCGGCAACGGCATGCTCCTGCGCGGCGGCACCGATTATGCGCTGCTCAATTCGATCCTGATCGCGCCCAGCAATTGCATCGACATCGACGAGACCGCCGGCACGACCACTCGCGCTGCCGACAACGCCCTGCAGGATCTCGGCCCGCCGGTCTTCCGCTCCGTGGTCCTGGCCTGCGCGACACCCTTCGCCAATGACGGCAATGTCAGCGTCGCGACGATCCAGGCGATCTTCGGATCGGGCACCAACAACAACAACAGTGCCTACACGCCGAGCCTGACCAACGTCTTCGTCAATGGCGCCAACGAAAATGCCGTGGCCGCGACCGACCCGACGCCGTTCAACAACGACGCATTCGTCACCGTGAACGCCGCCGCGCCCAATCGCCTGTCCGCGGTGACCTATATCGGCGCGGTCCAGAACGCGGCCGACACCTGGTATGCCGGCTGGACCTGCAATTCGTCCTACGCGAATTTCGGTGCGCTCAGCAGCAGCTGCACTTCGGTCCCGGCCTGATCGCCGCCGCCACGCCAGGGGCGGCGGCCGCGGCGGCCGCCCCGGCGTCTTGTAATGACGGGGGATGATCGATGAGAATGACGATGACATTGCGTGGCCTGCTCTTCTCGACGGCTCTGGTCGCGCCGGCCGCCGCCTTTGCCCAGCCCGCCCCGAATGCGGCGCCCGCGGCAGCGACGCCGCCAGTGGCCGATGCCCAGGCCCAAGCGCCGCAGGCCGAAGCTCAACCGCCCGAGGCCCAAGCGCCGCAGGCCGAAGCTCAACCGCCCGAGCCCGAGATCGAGATCTCCGCGCCGGGCGCGCAGGCGCCGCAAGGCCCGGACATCGTCATTCGCGGCACCCGCGTGCCCAACAATATCCGCCGCACGCCGCAGGTCATCTCGGTTCTGTCGCACGAGGAGATCGCGCGTACCGGGGAAGGCGATATCGCCGGCGCGCTTTCGCACGTCACCGGCCTCAGCGTGGTCGGCAACGGCTTCGTCTATGTCCGCGGCCTCGGCGACCGCTATTCGCTGGCCTTGCTCAACGGCTCGCCGCTGCCGAGCCCCGAGCCGCTGCGCCGCGTCATCCCGCTCGACATCTTTCCGACCAGCGTGATCGCCAGCGCGGTCGTCCAGAAAAGCTATTCGGCCAATTATCCCGGCGAATTCGGCGGCGGCGTGATCAACCTGACCACGCCCGCCGTGCCGCGCGAATCGTTCCTCGACATCGGCCTGGGCACGAGCGGGGATACCGAGACGACTTTCCAGCTCGGCTATTCCTATTATGGCAGCGACACCGATCCGACCGGATTCGACGACGGCACCCGAGATTTCCCCGCCGCCCTGCGCAACGTCATGGCCGCCGGCGCCTTCAATGCTACGACGGACGGCCGGCGCCGGGATTTCGCCGCCAGCCTGGTCAACGCGCCGACGACGCTTGCCCAGCGACTTGGCGACGTGCCGGCCAATTTCTCGGGCGAGATCAGCGGCGGCACCTCCACTGAGATTCGCGGCGGCCGCATCGGCTTCATCGCCAATGTCGGCTACAGCAACACCTGGCGGAGCCGCGACGCGCTCCAGCAATCCTCGCAGGATCCCGGTCTCGCCGGCATTCCGCAATCGAGCTACCAGGCGGTCACCACCGACAACCGGATCATCGTCAACGGCCTGCTCGGGCTCGGCGCCGAATTCGGGCGCAACCGCATCCGCTGGACCAGCCTCTACATCCGCGACACCCTGAAGCAGACCCGCCTCGCCGCCGGCTACAATCGCAGCATCTCCGATCCGATCGCCGGCCGTCCGCCCTCTTCGATCGAGCAGAACACCTATTGGTTAGAGCGCCAGCTGATCGACACCCAGCTCGTCGGCGAGTTCCACTTCGGCGGCCTCAACCTCGAGATGCGCGGCGGCTACGCCAATTCGCAGCGCGAATCGCCCTATGAGCGGGCGATCAATTATTTCTATCTCGGCGACGGCGATCCGGCCACGCGCGGGATCGGCGACGTCGACGATTATGTGAACAACCTGACGTCCGGCGGCCAGAGCGCGAGCATCGCGTTCAGCGACCTGAACGAGAATGTCTGGTCCGGCGCGCTCGATCTGTCCTACCGCTTCGACTGGGCGATGCCGCTCACTTTGTCGGGTGGCTACGCCTACACCCGGACCGACCGCACCTCGTCGCGCTATCAATTCGCCTATTTCAGCCCGGACGGGGCGCTCCCGGTCTCGGTCGCGCAGGAGCGGCCCGATTATCTGCTCTCCGATTTCAACGTCTACACGTTCAACATCCAGCTTCGCGACGTTTCCGGCGTCAACGGGGCCGCGGCCTATGACGCCGGCCTGCGCATCAATGCCGGCTACGCCCAGGCCGAGCTCGAGGCGACCGACACGCTGCGCGCCATCATCGGCGTGCGCATGGAGGATGCCGACCAGTTCGTCTCGCCGATCGGCAACACGGTCAGCGCCACCCAGTTGAGCCGCCGCTATTTCCTGCCTTCTGCGACCCTGACCTGGCGGTTCACGCCCGACATGCAGCTGCGCCTCGCCGTCTCCAAGACGATCGCGCGGCCCCAGTTCCGCGAGCTCGCCCAGCAGGTCTACCAGGATTTCGAATCGGACCGCGAGTTCACCGGCAATCCGTTCCTGACCGACAGCCAGCTCTACAATGCGGAAGCGCGCTACGAGTGGTACTTCGCCCGCGACCAGCGCGTCAGCCTCGCCGGCTTCTACAAAAGGCTCGATCATCCGATCGAGGCGGCGGCCTTCTTCGCCGGCGGCGGCCAGCTGCGCACCGGCTTCGCCAATGCGCCGCGCGCCGAGCTTTATGGCGCCGAGTTCGAGGTCCAGGCCTATCTGCCGCTCAGCAGCCTCGGCGGCAGCTTCTTCGCGACCCGCCGGCTGCTGTTCATCGGCAATTACACCTACAGCAAGTCGAGCGTCAGCGCGGATTCCGGCACGATCATCGGCCCGGACCTTCAGCCGGTCGCCGCGAACGTCCTGTTCCAGGATGGCGCGCCGATGGTCGGCCAATCCGAGCATCTCGCCAATCTCCAGTTCGGCATCGAGAATACCGACCATCTTTCACAGGCGACCTTCATCCTCAGCTACGCCAGCGACCGCGTCACCAATCGCGGCCCGATCCAGGGCCTGCTGCGCCAGCCCGACCTCATCGAGCATCCCGGCTTCCGGCTTGATTTCGTGCTGCGCCAGGAAGTGCCCCTGTTCGGCTCCCGGATCGAGTTCAAGTTCGAGGCCCGCAACCTCACCGGCCAGGATTATTCCGAATTCCAGCAGGCCGGCGACAACCGCATCGAGGTCAATTCCTACCGGCTCGGCCAGAGCTACAGCCTCGGCGCGACGATCCACTTCTAGCTCAATTCCCCTCTCCCGCTCGTGAGAGATTCCCCTCTCCCGCTTGCGGGAGAGGGTAGGGTGAGGGTCTTCTTCCTTTTCTTCTTTCACTAATTGGCTGGAAGGCCCTGATCCTTCGGACACTTCACCGCTTGACAAATCGGAAGACATAGGATAATTCCGACGAAATCAAGACTCACAATTGCGCCCGCGGCCATGCCGCCGGGCGCTTTTTCATGTCCGGAGAAGCGCATGTCCCGCCAACTCACGCTCGCCATCATCGAAACGCTGCTCCAGCTCTTCTCCGCGCTCGTCGCCGGGGCGGGCATGGCGCTGCCGTGGCGGGTTGCGCGGCAATGCCAGGTCGCCGCGCAAGCCGGCGCCTTCGGCCCCTTGCGCATCGCCGGTGAAGAGCCCCGTCCGCCGCGCCTGCGCCGGATGAAACCGCCTGACGGCCCCATCAACAAAGTCAACTGGACGGTGTGATCGTTTTCCCCTTAACCCCCTCACAATTCATGGGGAAACACTATCAGGGGTCATTACTAATTTCCGCCGATTTGGTAATTACCCCGCCCCTCTGAAACCCGTTCAGGTTCGCGATCGCATCGGGCCGAGTCACAAAAATGTCGCCGGGGAGTCACAGGCGCGGCGCATGAGTGCGCCATGCGCTTCGCGGACGACGCATTCGGCCGGCTGGGGATGACGGAAGGGGCGATTGCGCCTTTGCGGTCGGCGCTCGCCGCGGGCCATGGCCTCATCCTCATCGCCGGCCCCGACCGGTCGGGCCGGTCGACCACGATCGATGCCGCGCTTGCCGAGGCGCCTGAAGCGATCATTGCCGGCGACATCGCCGATCGCGGCAGCGCCGAGGAGGCGGTCCGCGCCGCCTCGTCGCGGCTGGTGCTCGCCGCCATCCAGGCCGGCCATGCGGTCGGCGCGATCAGCCGTCTCAGGGATTATCGAATCGATCCGTTCACCATCGCCGCAACCTTGCGGCTGGTGATCGCGCAGCGGCTGGCGCGGCGCCTCTGCCCCCAGTGCCGTGAGCCGGAGCAGGCGGGCTCCAACATCTCGGCCATGCTCGGCTTCGATCCCGGCACCTTCGTCTATGTGCCGCACGGCTGCGGCGCCTGCGCGGGCAGCGGCTATCGCGGCCGCATCGGCTTGTTCGAGGCGCTGCCGGTGGAAGGCGCGATCCGCCGCCTGGTCGGCATGGACGGCGACGAAGCGGTCATCGCCAGCCACGCCTTCCGCGACCGCCCCAATCTCGGCGCCGCCGCCCGCTTCATGGTCCGGCAGGGTCTGATCGCCGCCGATGACGCGGTGCCCCTGTCGCGCACCCCGGTCCGCGAGCTGGTATAGAATTTGATAGGTGAGGCTTTGAACCTCCTCCGTTCGCCCTGAGCCTGTCGAAGGGCCTTCCTTCCTCTTGCGGCAGACGAGTCAGGAGATGGCTTCGACCAGCTCAGCCCGAACGGCTTGGAGATTGAGGGGCTGAATCCGACTCTAGCCAAGCCAATAGCCCGCCGCCGCCGAAGCCCGCCGAAACGCCTTCTCCGTGGCCTTCACGGAAACCTCAGGCACGGTCGCCAGGTCGCTATCCGGCGCCAGGCGCGCCGCGACCGCATTCGCCAGGCGATAATCGTTGGCGACGCCAAGCCGCTCCTGCAGCTCCTTCAGCGCGGCGATGAAATTCCTGCTTCGCGCCGCCTCGGCCTTGGCCGGATAGAGGCTGGCGAGGAATTCGGCGGCATAGCGCAGCTTCTTGATGTCGATCCGCAGCTGATGCTCGGAATCGGCATCGAGCGCGCCCAGCTCCGCGCCGCGGCGCCGGACCCTGCGCCATTGCCGCTCGAGCTGGTGGGTCGCGAGCGCCCGCACATTGCCTTCGGCGCGCGGCTTGAACCGCCAGCCGCCAAGCTCGAGCCAGAGCGCAAGGCGAAGCACCAGGAAACGGGCGCGGTCGGAGTCGATCGCGGCCATCACCCGGTCATAAGCGGCCTCGCGCTCCTCCCGCAGCGTCTCGCGAAGCCCGGCATCCTCGCAAAAGGGCGGCGGCGCATCCTCGGCGAGCAGGACGTCGAGATTGCGCGCTTCGCCGAGCTGGCCGGCGAACCAGCGCAATTCCTCGCGCAGATGCTGGTAATCCTTGCCGCGCACGGTGTGCCGGAACAGGGTCAGTGCCGAGCGCAGCCGGCGCAGCGCCACCCGCGCCTGGTGCAGGGCGTCGGGATCGCGCGCCGCCAGCAGGGCGATCTCGTTGAGGCGGAAATGGCGCAGGCAGGCGGACGCGATCGCCCGGAATGCTTCACCCTCGCTCATCCCGGGATCGAGCTGGACCGGATCCGCCTTCGCCGGGCGCCCGAGCCATCCTTCGGCAAGCGCATAGCCGCGCTCGTTCTTGCTGAGCGTGCCGAGCCGCAAGGGCGCGGCGCGGCCGATCTCCTCGGCCAGGTCGAACAGGGCGGCGGGCTTGCCCTGCTTGAGCTCGAGCTCCAGCTCGATGAGCGGCGACCGCTTGCGCCCGGCGCTGACCATGCCTTCGTCGAGCACGACCTCGATCTGGCTGCCGCGATGCTCGATCTGCCAGGAGGTGCGGGTGAATCGGGTGCGGACCTGCGGTGCCAGGGCGCTCCGGTCGGCCTTGCCGATCAGCCGCCTGACCAGGCCCGGCGCGAAGGCGCCGAGATCGAGCGCGAAGCGGGGAACGTCCGCTTCCCATTCCTCGCGGACGAACAGGCCTGCGGCATTGCCGCTCTTGCGCTTGGCGGTCTGGACGTTGCGTCCGGCCGACCGCCTGACCCTGAGCGAGATGCCCGCCTTGCGCAGCGCGCCCTCGGGCGTGTCGAAATAGAGGGATTCGCTGTCATGATTGTGGGCGATCGCGGCGGCGAGAACCGGCGTCGCGCGAAGCTGCTCGACGCTCGCCGGCTCAACGTCGAATTTCAGCTCGACTTCGTCGGACACCGGGAATTCCCTGTCGAGCGCCGATCGCCCCGGCCAACGCTTTGCCGCATCTATGTTACAGTTTTTTGCGGGACTCAGGTCAGCGGCGTGAATTGCTGGCCCGACCGCCGCAAGGCATCGTACGTCTCGCACAACGAAAAGGGCCGGAGATTGCTCCCCGGCCCTTCATGTGAGGTCAGCGCTGGCTCGGACTTAGAAGTCCATGCCGCCCATGCCGCCCATTCCGCCGCCGCCCATCGGCATGGCCGGCGAGTCGTCGGGGAGGTCGGCGATCGCCGCTTCGGTGGTGATCAGCAGGCCCGCCACGGAGGCGGCGTCCTGGATCGCCGAGCGGACGACCTTGGTCGGGTCGATGACGCCGGCCGCGACCAGATCCTCATAGACCTCGGTCTGGGCGTTGAAGCCGAGATTCTGGTCGTTGCCGTCGAACAGCTTGCCCGCGACGACCGCGCCGTCATGCCCGGCATTCTGGGCGATCTGACGCAGCGGCGCCTGCAGCGCGCGGCGGATGATGTCGATGCCGCGGGTCTGATCGTCATTGGCGCCCTTCAGGCCCTTGAGCGCCTGCGATGCGTAGAGCAACGCAGTGCCGCCGCCGGGGACGATGCCTTCCTCGACCGCGGCGCGGGTTGCGTTGAGCGCGTCGTCGACGCGATCCTTGCGCTCCTTGACCTCGACCTCGGACGAGCCGCCGACCTTGATCACGGCAACGCCGCCAGCGAGCTTGGCAAGGCGCTCCTGGAGCTTCTCCTTGTCATAGTCGCTGTTGGTGTTCTCGATCTGGGCGCGGATCGCCTCGACCCGGGCCTTGATCGTGTCATGGTCGCCGGCGCCGTCGACGATCAGGGTATTGTCCTTGTTGATCGTGACGCGCTTGGCGGAGCCGAGCATTTCGAGGGTGACGTTCTCGAGCTTGATGCCGAGATCCTCGCTGATCATCTCGCCCTTGGTCAGGATCGCGATGTCCTCGAGCATCGCCTTGCGGCGATCGCCGAAGCCCGGCGCCTTCACCGCGGCGACCTTGAGGCCGCCGCGCAGCTTGTTGACCACCAAAGTGGCGAGAGCCTCGCCCTCGATGTCCTCGGCGATGATCAGCAGCGGGCGGCCCGCGCCGATCACGGCCTCCAGGATCGGAAGCATCGCCTGCAGGGTCGAAAGCTTCTTCTCGTGGATCAGGATGTAGGGATCGGTCAGCTCGACCTCCATCTTCTCGGTGTTGGTGATGAAGTAGGGCGAGAGATAGCCGCGGTCGAACTGCATGCCCTCGACGACGTCGAGCTCGAACTCGAGGCCCTTGGCCTCCTCGACGGTGATCACGCCTTCCTTGCCGACCTTCTCCATCGCCTCGGCGATCTTGCTGCCGACCTCTTCATCGCCATTGGCGGAGATGATGCCGACCTGGGCGATCTCCTTGTTTCCGGCGACCGGCTTGGAGCGGGCCTTGAGATCCTCGACGACCTTGGCGACGGCGAGATCGATGCCGCGCTTGAGGTCCATCGGGCTGATCCCGGCGGCCACGGACTTCATGCCCTCGCGCACGATCGCCTGGGCGAGCACGGTCGCGGTGGTGGTGCCGTCGCCGGCATGGTCGTGGGTCCTCGAAGCGACCGCGCGGAGCATCTGCGCGCCCATATTCTCGAACTTGTCCTTGAGATCGATCTCCTTGGCGACGGTGACGCCGTCCTTGGTGATGCGCGGCGCGCCATAGCTCTTGTCGAGCATCACGTTGCGGCCCTTGGGCCCGAGCGTCACGCGGACTGCATTGGCGAGGATGTCGACGCCGCGGGTAATGCCTTCACGGGCGTCGCGTGCGAATTTTACGTCTTTGGCTGACATGGTCAGTATCCTTGTTTTGGTTTTGTCTGGATGATGCGGCCGCGGATCAGCCGATGATGCCGAGGACGTCGCTTTCCTTCATGATCAGCAGATCCTCGCCGTCGAGCTTGACCTCGGATCCGGACCATTTGCCGAACAGGATCTTGTCGCCGGCCTTGAGGTCGAGCGGCGTGACGGTGCCGTCCTCGGCGCGCGTGCCGGTGCCGATGGCGACGACTTCGCCTTCCTGCGGCTTTTCCTGGGCGGTGTCGGGAATGATGATGCCGCCGGCCGTTTTCTCGGCGGCGAGGATGCGGCGGACGAGCACGCGATCGTGCAGGGGACGAAATTTCATGTGGATTGACCTCTTGCTGGGGGCGGGGCCGACGAAAATCGTCGACTGCAAAGGGTAGCCAGCGCTGCCAGATTGCGTTTGGCACTCCTCCATCGAGAGTGCCAACGATCCCCCCTCGGCTCATAAAGGTGCCGGGTCAAGCGATTGCCGGGAGATCGTCTCCAAAGTCGGTCGGACCGGCCCGTTCGACTAGTAACTTCCGCCGGGAAAGATTTCTAACCGTTAACGACTTCTCCCTAAGGCCGCAGTCGGAGGCGACCGGGCATGAGTGCGATGAAGGTGGCGCTTGCGCGCACCAATTCCCCCGAGCGCGCGCGGTTGCGGCAGCGGCTCCTGGGCGGTCTTGGCCGCGCACCTTCCGATCCCATCCCCGTTCCGACGCCCGAGCTCGACCTCATGCTGCTCGCGGCGCTTCCGGCGGCGGTCTACACGGCCGACTGCAGCGGCCGCATCACCTTCATGAACAAGGCGGCCGCCTCCCTATGGGGCGGGGCCCCGCTGGTCGGCGCCACGCCGTGGCCGTTTGATGCCGACCGCGAGCCTGGTGACCAGGAGCGGATCATCGAGCGGCCGGACGGGAGCCGTTCGACCGTCTTGCACTCCACGACCTTGCTCCGTGATGTCGGCGGCAGTGTGACGGGCACGATCAACCTGCTCGTCGACCTGACCGAGGCCAAGGCCGCGGAAGCGGCGCAGCGCGAATGTGAGGAGCACGGCCGAAGCGCGATCGAGCTCAGCTCGCAGATGCAATGGACCGCGGATCCGCAGGGCTGCGTGCTCGACGTCGGTGACCGCTGGTGCGCCTTTGTCGGCCAGACACGCGAGGAGGCGCTGGAAGGCAGCTGGCTGAGCGTCGCCAATAATAATGCCGACCAGGCTCGAGTGTCCGCCGCGATCCGCGACTCGCTCGGGTCGGGCGAGCCCTACGACATTCGCTATCGCGCGCGCACTGCAACCGGCGCCGAGCGCTGGGTGCGCTTGCGCGCCCATGCCCGGCGCGACGGATCCGGAGCAATCGTCCGATGGTACGGATCAACGGAGGACATTCACGACAGCGTGCTCGTCGAGGAGGAATCGCTCGCTATCGGCAACCGGCACCGGCTCGTCGCCGAGGCAGCGGACGACATCAGCTGGGACATGGACCTGGTGCGGGATTCGGTTACCTGGGGCCCCGCGCTCGAGCGGCGGCTGGACGTCTGGCCGGACGGCGGAAAGAGCAATCGGGCATGGTGGCTCGAGCGCATCCACCCCGACGACCGCTCCCGCGTGCTAAAGTCGATCGCCGCGTCCGTCTCCGGCACATCGAGCCATCATAGCTGCGAATATCGCTTCCGCCGCGCCGACGGCAGCCATGCACATGTCCTCGACCGCGGCACTATGATCCGCGACGATGCGGGCAACGTCGTGCGCGCGGTCGGCGCAATGCTCGACCGTTCCGAGCAGAAGAGCGCGGAAGAGGCGCTGCGCCTCAGCGAAAAGCGGCTTCTCGCCGCGGAAACCGCATCGAGCATGGCTTCGGACGCCGCAGAGCACATAGCCTGGGATCTCGACGTCGAGCGCGACATCGTCACCTGGAGCGCGCCGCTCCAGCGCCGCTTTGGACATTCGCCCGCGCCTTCGGAGAGCAATCGGGCCTGGTGGCGAGGCCAGATACACCCGGAGGATCGTGCCCGCATCAACGCGCTGCTGGAAACGACCATGGCTGGGAGCGCGACTCGGCTGCGCGCGGAATATCGATTCCGCCGCGCGGACGGCAGCTATGCCCATGTCCTCGACCGCGGCTCATTGATCCGCAACGACGAAGGCAGAGTCGTCCGCGCGATCGGTGCGATGATCGATCTTTCCGAACGCAGGAAGTCCGAGGAGGCGCTGCGCCTGAGCGAGGAGCGGTTTCGCCTTGCCGCCAACGCCGCGGGCCTGGGCATAGCGGACGTCGACGTGGTCGCAGACCACGACCATTGGTCGCCGGAATTGCGCGCAATGCTCGGCATTGCCGACGACGTCCCCGCCGGTCTCGACACCTATATTGCCCTGATCCATCCCGAGGACCGGGCAATCGCGGCGGCCCAGCATGACGATTTCGTCCGCGGCGGTACGAACGAGGTCAACGTGCACCGGATCATCCGCCCGAGCGACGGCGGGGTGCGGTGGATCGCCGCGCAAGGTCACGCGATGAAGGACGACGAGGGCAGGGTGGTCCGCATCATCGTCACCAACAAGGACATCACCGACGAAAAGACGCTGCAGGATCGCATAACCTGGGCCGCGGCCCACGACGCGGTGACGGGCTTGCCGAACCGCAGCGCATTCCAGTCGCGGCTGGAGGAGACGCTCGCGCACGCGGTGCTGGAAACCGAACCGGTCGGCCTGCTGCTCATTGATCTCGACAATTTCAAGGCGGTGAACGATTCGCTCGGCCATCAGGCGGGCGATCGCGCGCTCATCGCCTTCGCCGGACGGATCGGCGAGGCGATGCCGGCCAATGCGATCGTGGTCCGCTTCGGCGGTGACGAGTTCGCCGTGATCCTGCCGGCCGCCGATGCCGCCGCCGCCTGTGCGATTGCGGGCGGGTTGGTGCTGGCGCTGCAAAGCCCCTCATCGATCGGCGACCGCAATATTGATCTCCGCTGCAGCATCGGCGTCGCCGCCTTCCCCGACCATGGCGGCAACGCCAACGAGCTCGTCCAGAATGCGGACCTCGCGCTTTATGCAGCGAAGGAGGGTGGCGGTGCGATGGCGCGAGCATTCGAACCGGCCTTGCGCACCCGCCTCCAGGATCAGCTGTCGATGCTAGCGCAGGCGCGCGCAGCGCTCGATCACGGCTGGATCCAGCCTTTCTACCAACCCAAAATCGCGCTTGCGACGGGCGCCGTCGAGGGCTTCGAGGCGCTGCTGCGCTGGCGCGATCCAGCGTTGGGGATCGCCTTGCCATCGACGATCGCCTGCGCCTTCGACGATACCGAATTGGCCGCGCTGATCGGCGAGGCCATGATCGGGGCGGTGCTCGCCGACATGCGCGCGTGGCTCGACCGCGGCATTGCGTTCGGAAAGATCGCAATCAACGCGTCGGCCGCCGAATTCCGGGAACCCGGCTTCGCCGAGCGCCTGCTCGTGCGCATGGCCGGTTTCGATGTGCCCCCGACGTTGCTCGAGCTCGAGATCACAGAGACCGCGTTCCTCGGCGACAGCGCCGCCAATGTCGTCGCGGCATTGAAGACGCTTGGCGCCGCCGGCATGACGATCGCGCTCGACGATTTCGGCACCGGTTTCTCCTCGCTCTCGCATTTGCGCAACCTCCCGGTCGACACGATCAAGATCGACCGTTCCTTCGTCGCAGGCCTGGGCGAAAGCGCCGAGGACCGCGCGATCATCGAAGCGGTGCTGCGGCTCGGCGACGCGCTCGGCATGACCACCGTCGCGGAGGGCGTCGAGACCCAGGCGCAGGCCGATTATCTGCGCGCCCACGGCTGCACGCTGGCGCAGGGCTTCCTGTTCGCGCCGGCGATCGCCGCGGACGAAGTTCCCGACGCGCTGATTGCGCTCGCGACCGGAAATGGAACCGAACCCGCCTGAGCGAAGGTCGGGAGACTCATTCCTTTAATGCCGCGCGGCAGTTCAGGTTAACAGGGCCTGTCACCTCTCCTCACACGCGGTTCACGCGCTCGCGCCCTTATACGCGGAAGGGCGGGGGCTCAGGAGAATGAATGTGCACAAGCTCAAATCCCCGCCCGGCCGGGCCCTCGCGCTCGCCGTCGCGCTCAACACTCTGGCTACACCCGCCCTTGCCCAGGACCGCTTCGACTGGGGCGGCGGCCGCACCGGCGATCGCGAATATGGCCTGAGCGGCGAGGGCGTGTCTCGCCTCCTGCCCGAATTGCGGCGCACCCCGCGCGGGCGCGCTTTCGTCATGCGCAATTTCGATCGCAATGAAGACGGTCTCGTCAGCCGGCGCGATGCCGAGGACGCCAACCGCGCCTTCCTGCGCATCGCCGGCGGCCGCGGCGAGCGCTTCGATTGGGAAAGCCGGGACATTGGCCGCCCCGGCGGCCGAGATATCGACCGCCCGGCCGCCAGCCATCGCGAGTGGGATCGCCGCGGCATGCGCGGCTACCGGATGCGGCAGACCGCGCGTGGCGCGACCTTCGATCTTCAGGACGTGCTGTTCGAGACGGGGTCCGCCCGGCTGCGCCCGGGCGCCGCGGACCGCCTGCGCCCGCTCGCATCCTATCTCGCCGCCAATCCCGAGGTTCCGGTCCGCATCGACGGGCATACCGATTCGGTCGGCGGCGACGCCGCCAACCAGCTGCTTTCGGAACGCCGCGCCGAGTCGGTCCGCGCGGCCCTGACCGCGATGGGCGGCGGCGAGGGCGAGTTCGTGGTCGCCGGCCATGGCGAGACGATGCCGGCCGCCAGCAATGCCGATGCGGCGGGGCGGCAGCTCAACCGGCGGGTCGAGGTCACCCTGGTCGGCCAGCAGGCGCACAGCTTCTTGGAATGAGGGAAGGGGCCAGGGTCGGCCGGCCAAGGCCGGCGGCCGTGGCCCTTCGTCTCGCTAGGCGCCGAACGCGGCGCAACCGGCGAGGATCGGGGATTGGGTCACGAGCAGCGCGCCGTCACGATAGAGGCTTGCGGTCGCCGACGGACCTTCGAACCGAATTGCGATCATCCTGCCGTCGGGATCGGCCCAGATGATCCGGCCATTGGCTGCGAAGACGGCGTTGAACGCCTCGCCCGCAGTCACACCGGGGCGAAAGATCACCAATGCGGTCCTGCCGTCCCCCTGGGGCAATGCGGCCAGCGGGGCGGCGACGGCCGCCAGCAGGGCCGTGACGGCGCCGGCCGCCCGGCCATGCCGGCCGGGCCGGCCGTGCCGAAGCAGCAACCAGCCCAGCAGGGCGGGAAGGGCGCCGAGGGCCAAAATCCAGACGATGTCGTAGAGCATCGGATTGGAGACATCGATGCGCACGCGATGAATGCCGAGGATCCAGTGGAAGATGCCGATGTCGGCGACGTTCCACAGGCCGAAGCCGAGCAGCCCACCGCCGGCGACGGTGCGCCATCCCGCCTCGGCCAGCACGCGCCTGCGCCGCCAGAGCTTCCACAGGCCGATCGCCGTGACCACGTACATGAGCAGGTGAAAGACGCCGTCGGCGAGGATCTGGAACTCGATGGACCGGAAGGTCTCGCCGGGCACCAGGCTGAGCAGATGGTGCCATTGCAGGATCTGGTGGAGCAATATGCCGTCGAAGAACCCACTCAGGCCGATGCCGATGATCGCGGCGGCCATGACCAGTCCGGTGCGTCCGGCCTCCTGTGGGGACCGGGTCGAAGCCTCATCGCCAATGGCGCCGCTACTCCTGGACATGCGAGTTCCTTCGAAGGCTGCAAGACGCCGAGCGCGCATTACCGGGAAGGAGCGTAGATCCTACGGATTAAGATACCGCCGCACGCAAATGCCCAGCGCTTGCCTCCCGCTAGAACGGCATGCTGAACGTGGCGCGAGCGCCATGGTCGCGGCTGCGGTCGCCCGCCTGGCCGCGATAGCCTGCGCCGAGCCTGGCGCCGCCGCCGAGCGCGAAATCCACGCCCGCCTCCGCCACGAGCTGATCGCTGGAGATCGGCGCCCCGCTGATCGTGAAGACATTGCCGCCGCCGAAGGCCAGGGCGGCCCGGCTCGCCTGCGCATCGAAGGCGTGGCGCCAGCCTAGCCGGCCCTGCAGGGTGACGTCACCGAGCCGGGCCGTGGCGCGCGCCCCGAGGGTCGAGATCAGCTGGTCTTCGGACCGCGCCCGTCCCGACAAAGCGGCGGCGCCGCCCCGCTCGGCGAACGCGTCCGTCTTCACCTCCACCCAGGCGAGCTCGGCGAACGGCTCGATCGCGGCGATGCCGAGAGGGAGCTCGTAGGCGATCCGCGCGAAGAGCTGGCGCGTCTGCCCGTCATAGCGGGCGTCGGCGGTTTCGGCGAAGCCCGGGAATGTGACGATCCGGCCGATATCGAAGCGGTGCCACGCGATCGCGCCGCCGGCGGCAAGGCCGAAGCCGCCGAACCGGGCGGAAGCCCGCGCGGCGAGATGCCAGCTCGCGACATTCGCTTGCGAGGCCCGGGCGCCGACATCGAGGTCGGCGCGGCTGTAGCCGCCGCCGATGCCGGCAGACAGATTGTCGCCGATCGGCAGGTCGACCCCGGCGAATGCACCGGCGCCGTCCCGCTCGACCCCGGTGGCATTGCCGTCTCCGTCGATGCGCCCCCAGGAGCCATAGGCATCGCCCCAGAGTCCGCGGGCCGGCCGCGGCGTCAGCATCGCGTCGCGGACGAACCGGCTGTCTTCGAACAGGGCGCCACGCGTGCTGGCATGGACCTCGCCCGAAATCTGTTCGAAGGCGGCGCGCGCGTCGGCCGCGGAAAGCTGGACGAGCGCGCCGAACAGCGGATTGCCGCATTGCAGGGCCTCGGCCGCGGCCCCGCTCTGCCTCTGGTTCGCCGTGGCGCCGCGCTCGCTGAACGTCGCCGCGCTGCGCGAGAGAGTGAGGCGCACATTGTTGGCGTCATAACTGAGCGACGGCGTCAGGAAGGCGTAATTGGTGGTGACGCCCGCGAAGGTGCCGCTGATACCGCCTTGCGCCGTCAGGATGTTCGAACTGATCGTCGTGCCGCAGGCGCCGGTGGCATTGCCGAGGAACAGGGCCGAGACCGTGCCGCCGAGGGTCGCCCTGCCGGTCACGAGCAGTCGGTCGGTGGTCCCGTTCGGATCGACTTCGACCTCGAAGGTCGAGCCCGCGGCGAAGCTGACATTGCCGATCGCCGTGAGCGTGCCGATCGAATTGCCGGGCGCGAGCGTGCCGGCGACGTTCGCATTGTTCAGCGTGCCGGTTCCGCCGAGCCGGGTGCCTGCATTCACGGCGATCGTGCCGCCGATGCTGCCGTCGAGCCGCAGGCTCCCGCCGGCCAACATGAGTGCGCCGGCAAATGCGCTGCTGTCGCCGCCGAGCGTGAGCGTGCCCGCGCCGGTCTTGGTCAGCGCGCCGCTGCCGCCGATCGCGCCGGACAGGCCGAGCGAATTGGCTGCATCGATCGCGCCGCCGGACGCGCCGATGGCGAAGGCGCGCGCCGAGCTCGCCGCCGCGCTGAAGCGCAACGTGCCGCCGTTCAGCGTCACGCCGCCTGCCGCCGCGCCGAGATTGGCGTCGCCGCCGACCTGGAGGATGCCGCCGCTAATCGTTGTGCCGCCACCATAGCTGTTCGCGCCGGAGAGGATGAGCGTGCCGAGATCGCCCTTGTCGAGGCCGGCCGCCCCGGCGATCGTGGCGGAGATGGTCGCGCTGTAGCCGGCGCCGGCGGCGCTGCCGTCGCCGACGCGAATCGATGCCGGCGCGGTCAGGGTCAGCGTCCCGCCGGTGAGCGTATAGCCGTTGACGGCGAACTGGAGCCCGCTGGCGCTGACTCCATCCGCCGCGATCGTCACCGTGCCGGGCGTCGCTTGGAAGATCGCAAAGCCGCCGCCCCAGGCCTCGTTGACGTCGCCGTCGCGACGCGTCCAGTTGGTGGCCGTGTTGCCCCAAGTACCCGAGCCGCCGTCGACATTGAGGTCGGCTACGGTGTCGCCACCGTCCCAGAATTGCAGCGCGTCGCCGACCACCAGATTGACCTGGCCGGCGATGACCGTCTGCACCTGCGCCCTCGCCCCCGCGCCCGAACCGATTTCGAGGCCTTCATTGGTGAGCGTGCCGCCATAATCGAACAGGCGATAGACGCCCTGGCCGTAATCGGGCCGCGCGTTCACGTTGAGGATGCCGTCGAGGACGAGATTACCGACGATGACCACCCGGTCATTGTCGGTCCCGCCGATCACGTCCGGACGGCCGAGATCGTAGCGCAGGATCGAACCCGCCGAGAGCGTCAGCGACGCCAAAGTGAGCGTGCCGACCGCATCCCCGCCGGGCGACAGGGTGCCACCGCTCGCGATCGAGACCGCGCCCATCCGGCCGGTACCGCCCAGGGCCGCCCCCGAAGCGACGCTGACATTGCCTGCCAGCGAGCCGTTGACCAGCAGGGTACCCGCCGACACGTTGGTCGCGCCGGTATAAGTGCTGGCCCCGGTCAGGGTCAGGGTTCCCGATCCGATCTTGGTCAGTGATCCGCCGGTGCCGCCCCTGATTCCGCCATCCGTCAAAGCGCCCGCGAAGGTGGTGGACGCATTGTTGCTGCCGACCGACAGGTTGCGCGCCCCGAGCAGGGCCTGGCCGTCGCCCTCGAGCGAGCCGATCGACAGGCCGGCCGCGTTGTGGGCGCTGATGTCGAGCGTTCCATTGCCGAACAATTTGATCGTCGCGGTGTCGCCCAGCGTATCGTCCGTGAAGAAGATCGCGCCCCCGCCGCCGCCGCCGGTGCCGCCATCGGCGATGATCGTCGCGCTGCCCGCCCGGCCTGTCTCGCCGAACAGGGTCACGCCGCCGCGCGCGCCGCTGACCGTGCTGCCCCTGTTGGTGATGGTGGCGTTTCCTGCCGAGGAGGATGCGCTGAAAACCGCGGCGCCGCCATATCCGCCGGTGTCCCGTTCGGCTCCCAGGTCGGCAACGTTGGTGATGACCGCGTTGCCGGCGTTGCTATTGTCGAAAAACAACGTGACCCCGCCATATTTGAGCTCGACGCTGCCGCTATGGGGGATGAGGGGATTGTCCGCGACGCCGCCGGCAACAGCGTTCGGATTGTTGCGGATCGTCGCGGTGCCGCCGGTCGAATCGTCCTGGAAGACGAGCACGCCGGAGCCGGCGCCGCTCGCCTGTCCCCCATTGTTGGTGAAATTCCCCGCGCCGGCAGTCGACGTCTCGCGGAACAGGACCGAGCCCCCGCCGGCATTGTTGGCCACGCCGCCATTGGTCGTGAAAATGGCGTTTCCGCCGGTCGACCTGCCGTAGAACAAGGTGTCGCCGCCCTGGATGTCGAAAAGACCTTCCAGAACGTCGAAGCTGGATCCCGCGATGGCGCCGCCGGTGATGATCTGGGCGTTGCCCGCGGTTGCATTGTCGTCGAACAACGTCCGCCCGCCAATGCCCAGGCCCATCGATGCACCGCTGTTCAATATGATGGCGCTGCCCGCCGTCGCATTGTCCCGGAAATTCAGCAAGCCGTAGGAGAAGCGGGCGGACGGCGAATTCGCCAGGGTCGTGAATCTGGTATTGGTCCCGGCGGATGCGCTGTTGATGAACGCGATCGCCGCATTGGTGACCTCCAGTCCGCCGCCGCTTTGATCGTCGGGCGTCGATCCGGCCACGAAATTCTGGAGGGTGCCGCTATTGTTGACGATCCCGGCGCCGCCGATGGTCAAGCGGGCATTGGCAGTCGAGGTGATCGTGTAGGCGGAGGCGCCGTTGTTGAACACGATCGAATGCACCCTGGTGTGAGCGGTCGTGCGGACCGCCGTCGTCGGCGAGAGGCCGAACGTCGCGATGTCGTTGTCCCCATTGGGCACGCCGTTCGGGGACCAGTTGCTCGCCTGATTCCAATTGCCGTTCGGCGCCGGCGCATTGTTCCAGGTTCCGGACTGGGCAAGGGCCGGGGCGGGCAGGCCGGTCAGCAAGGCCCCGAGCGCCAGCGTCGTGGAGCAGCTTGCCAGAAGCCTCATTGTGCCAAGCCGAGCCTTTTTCCCGATACGCATGATATGTCTCCGCCGCTATCGGCAGCGCCCAACGCGCCCGATCCGTGCTAAGGGACTACGCAGGGGCCCGGACGAACGTTATCGGCATAACCGGGCAGAAGCGGGCATTTGAGGGCATGGCGGGCGGGAACGGCAGTGACAGGCGCGGCAACCGGCTGAAAAGCTGGAAGGAGATCGCCGCCTTCTTCGATACCGACGAGCGCACCGTGCGCCGGTGGCAAGAGCGGGGATTGCCCGTCCATCGCGTGCCGGGCGGGGCGCGCCCGACCGTCTACGCCGATGTCGACAAGCTCGAGGCCTGGTTCCGTGGCAGCGGCGACCCCAGCGAGGATGCTGCACGGGAGGTTGCCGCGCCGGAAGCGGCGGCCGCATCGCCGTCGCGCGAGCGGATGGGGCTGCTCGCCGCCCTCGCCGCCCTGTTGCTGCTCGGGGCAGGGGCCTATGGCTTCTCCCAGGGCTCGGCCTCGCCGCAGGCGCGGCACCAGCCGCCGCAAAAGGCGGCGGACCTCTATCTGGCCGGTACCTATGATTTCGAGCGGCGCACGCCGGCCAGCCTGCACCGCGCGGTTGAGCGTTTCGGCCAGGCGATCGCCGAGGATCCGGCCTATGCTGAGGCTTATACCGGCCTTGCGAACACCTATCTCCTGCTGCGCGAGCATGCCGGCATGGCCGATGCCGAGGCCTATCCGCGAGCGCGGGAGGCCGCGGAGCGCGCGCTCGCCCTGGACCCGGACCTGGCCCAGGCGCATGCGGCCCGCGCGTTCGTCACATTCTACTGGGAGCGGGATTGGGCGCGCGGGCTGGCCGGCTTCGATCGCGCGATCGCGCTCGACCCCGCCGCGTCGCGGGCGCATCACTGGCGCGCTACCGCGCTCTACCATGCCCGCCGCATCGAGGAGGCGCTGGCCGCGATCAACGAGGCCCAGCGCCGCGATCCGCAATCGCGCGCGATCCTCGCCGACAAGGCATTGATCCTGTTCCATGCCGGCCGCACGCCCGAAGCGCTGGCGATCCTGCGCCCGATGGCGGCGAGCGAGCCTGAATTCCGGTCGGCCCATGCCTATCTCGCGATCATCCACCAGGCCGAAGGCCGCCCGCACGACTATCTGCGCGAGACGATGATCTCCGCCCGCCTGGTCGGCAACCAGACCGAGATCGCGATGCTCGAGGCGGCGCAGCGCGCGCTCGACGAGGGCGGACCGGGCGCGATGTGGCGCAGCCTGCTGGCGCACGAGCAAGGCCGGCGCCGCGCCGGCGGCGGCAGCGCCTATGCGCTGGCGGCAATTCACGCGACGATGGGCGAGCGCGACGCGGCCTTACGCGACCTGCAGGCGTCGAGCAGCGCCCGCGAGCCGGGGCTCCTCTCGGTGAGGATGGACCCGATGTTCCGCCCGCTCCACCGCGATCCGGCCTTCCAGCGCCTGGCGGCGCAGATCGGCCGGCCCGGCTGATCGCACCAGCCGCTGCTGGAATTCGGGCGAGCAAGTCGGATATTGGGCTGGATTGATCGAAAGGAATTGCGATGGCCCGGCCGATGAAGATCGACTTCGTTTCCGATGTCTCCTGTCCCTGGTGCATCATCGGGCTGCGCGGTCTTGAGGAGGCGCTGGCGCGAACCGGTGACGTCGTCGATGCGCGGATCACCTTCCAGCCGTTCGAGCTCAATCCCGGCATGCCGAAGGAAGGCCAGAACATCGTCGAGCATATTGCCGAGAAATATGGCTCGTCGCCCGAGCAGTCAGACGCCAATCGCGAGATGATCCGGACACGGGCTGCCGAGCTCGGCTTCACGATGGCGACCTCGGGCGAGAGCCGCATCTACAACACCTTCGATGCGCATCGATTGCTCCACTGGGCGCAGATCGAGGGGCGCCAGTCCGCGCTCAAACATGCCTTGTTCGACGCCTACTTCAGCCACGGGCAAGACCCGTCCGATCATCAGGTGCTGGTCTCGGCAGCCGAGAAAGCGGGTCTGGATGGAGATAGCGCGCGCGAAGTCCTGGCCAGCGGAAGATATGCGGATGAGGTCCGCGCCGCCGAGCAGCTCTGGCGGGCGCGCGGCATCAACGCCGTGCCGGCCGTCGTCGTCGACGGGCGCTATCTCATCTCCGGCGGCCAGCCCCCCGAGGCATTCGAACGCGCACTTCGGGAGATCGCGGCGCAGGGATGACGAGGATTGCGCGGCGACCCGACCCGGCGCAACCTGAGACACAATCTGATGTTGTTCGCTGGTGACCCCTACGAGAATCGAACTCGTGTTTTCGCCGTGAGAGGGCGACGTCCTGACCGCTAGACGAAGGGGCCGTATAAGCGCGGAAGAGGCGCACATAAGCGCGTACGCCCCGCTGTCAAGCGAGGCAAGGCGCGCGGGGGCCGGGGCGGGAGCAGCCGGGCGGGCCGCTCCCTCAGGCTTATTTGCCGCCGGTGCCCTCGGCCGGCGGGGGCGCTTCGCCCTCCGGCGCGGGGGCGGCTGCGTCGCCGCTCGGCTTGGCGCCGGCATCCGCGGGCGCGGCGCCGTCGGCCGGGGCGGCCGCATTGGCGTCGCCGGCGGGCTTGCCGCCGGCATCGGCCGGCGCCGCGGTGTTGGCTGGGGCGGGCGTGGCCGCATTGCTGGTGGCGGCGGCGGCGTTGTTGGTGGCGGCGCCGCGGTTGCAGCCGCTGAGCGAGACGAGCGCGATGGCGGCGACGGAGGTGAGCAACAGCTTCATGGGAATTCCCCGAGATGGAAATGAAGCGGGACCTCTAGCCGAGCGCGGCCGTGGAAGGAAGGCTTCCCGCGTTCGCGCTTTAACGCGAGCGGAAGCTGTGCTTAGATGCCGGGCTGGGACGAGGGGGACGGGATGCGCTTATGGACCCAACAGGCGACCTGCGTGGCCCGGGCGGGGGCGGCGCGGTGAATCTGGCGCCGTTCAGGATCGAGAGCGCCGCGCTGACCCACCAGGGCCGGGTGCGCGACAAGAACCAGGACAGCTATTGCATCCGCGAGAGCGACGGCCTGTGGGCGGTCGCCGACGGCATGGGCGGTCATGAAGGCGGCGAATGGGCGTCGGCGCGGCTGGCGCGCGAGCTCGAGGGGGTCGATCTCCCCGCCGGCCTCGAGGATGCGGCGGCGCGAGTCGCCGAAGCGATGCGCACGGCCAACAGCGCGATCGTCGCCGAGGCGGGCGAGCGCGGGCGGCAGATGGGCACGACGGTGGTCGCCCTGGTCATCCGCGGGCAGAATTATCTCGTGCAATGGGTCGGCGACAGCCGCGCTTATCTGCTGCGGGACGGCGAATTCACCCAGCTCAGCCGCGACCATACCCAGGTCCAGGAGATGGTCGATCGCGGCCTGATGGAGGCGTCGCAGGTGGCGGGCCATCCCATGGGCCATATCCTGTCGCGCGCGGTCGGCGTGCGCGGCGAGATCGAGGTCGCCCGGGCCGAAGGCGAAGTAAGGCCGGGCGACGTCTTCCTGCTGTGCAGCGACGGCCTTCATTCCTATGTCCCGGTGGGCGAGATCAGGCGGATGCTCGGCCGGGGCTCGCCCGAGCGCACGCTGGAGGATCTGGTCGAGGCCACACTCGCGGCGGGCGCCCCCGACAATGTTACCGTCATCGCGGTGTGGGCGAGCGATCCCACTCTCCTTTCCTTCAGTGAACCGGTGCAAGCATGAGCGACGACAAGGACAAGAAGGCGCCGGAGCCCGGCGAGGAGCGTACCGTCTTCATGCCCGGCGGCGAGCCGGCCACGCCACCACCGGCCGAACCAGCCGCTCCCCCGGCCGAGCCCATTTCGGCGTCGACGGAGAGAGCGCCCCCGGCCGAGCCGGTGCCGCCGCCACCCGAGCCGGCTGCGCCACCCGCGGAACCGGCCTCGCCGACGGCCGCCGGCGTTCCGCCGCCTCCCGCCGCGACCGAGACGCCGCCGCCGACCATCGTCGCCACCCAGGGTTTCGTGCCGAGCGAGAATGCCGTCGGCATCAAGGTCGGCGACACGCTCAACCATATCTTCGCGGTGAAGCGCTTCCTCGCCCGCGGCGGCATGGGCGAAGTGTTCGAAGGCGCCAACATCCACACCGAGGAGCGGGTCGCGATCAAGGTGATGTTGCCGGCCTTGGCCAGCGACGAGAAGGTCATCGCCATGTTCCGAAAGGAGGCGAAGACCCTCACCAAGCTCCATCACGAGGCCCTGGTCGAATATCGCGTGCTGGCGCAGGAGCCGAACCTCCACGTCCTCTACATCGTCACCGATTTCATCGAGGGCACCAATCTCAGCACGTCGCTCGGCACGCTCAAGCCGACCGAGGACGGCCTCGCCCGGCTGCTCCGGCGGCTCGCCTCCGGCCTTGCCGCCGCCCACGAGCTCGGCGCGGTGCACCGCGACATGTCGCCGGACAACGTCATCCTCGAGAAGGACGATATCGATCAGGCCAAGATCATCGATTTCGGCATCGCCAAGGATATCGCCGGCAGCTCGGCGACGATCGTCGGTGACGGCTTCGCCGGCAAATTGAACTATGTCGCGCCCGAGCAACTCGGCGATTTCGGCCGCGAGATCGGTCCGTGGAGCGACGTCTACAGCCTCGGCCTGGTCATGCTCGCGGTCGCGCAGGGCAAGAATGTCGACATGTCGGGCTCGCTGGTCGACGCAATCGACAAGAGGCGGCGCGGCCCGGATCTCTCGCCGATCCCCGCCGGCCTGCGTCCCGTGATCGAAGCGATGGTGCGGCCCAATCCCCAGGAGCGGCTGCGCTCGATGGAGGCGGTGCTGGCGATGCTCGACGGCGCCGACGTGCCGGGGCCTGAACCGGTGCGCGAGAGCCTGCCGGCCGATCCCCGGCCAGGCGACACCTCTACCCCGGCGCCTGGCGGCGGCCCCGCCAAGGGCCTGATCATCGGCGGCGTGATCGTCCTGATCATCGCGCTCGCCGCGGCGGCCTGGTATTTCACCGGCGGCCAGATCCCGAGCTTCTTCAAGGGCGACGGGCCGCCCGTCATTTCGTCGAGCAGCAGCTCCAGCAGCGGCGGACCGCCACCCGTCACGCCGGCCGATCCGGTCGCGGCCGCGCGCGGCGCGATCAATTCGGTGCTGCCGTCGGTCAGCTGCACCTGGCTCGACATTGGCGGCATCGAGAACAATGGCGGCGGCCTCACCGTCGCGATGCGCGGCGTCGCCGGCGACGAGGCGGTCGCCCGCGATCAGATCCAGGCCGCGCTCGCCCAGGCCGGCCTCCAGAATCCGACCGTCAACTTCAACGATGTCGCCCAGATCACCCAGTCCGGCTGCGCGGCTCTCGACGCCTTCCGCCAGATCCGCTCGCCCGAGGGCGGTCACCTGACCACCCCGCAAATCCATTATCCGCGCGTCGTGCAGCAGAGCGGGGCCTATGCCGGGCGCGAAGCGGTCAACGCCCAGCTCGACCTCGATCTGGGCGATCCGAGCCGCGACATCGCCTTGCTCGGCATCCAGCCGTCGGGGAAGATCACCTTGCTGCTGCAGAGCCGGGCCCAGTTCGACCAGGCGCTCGCCCAGTCGGTCGGCGGCCGGCCGATCAGCCGCGAAGCCAACGGCCATTACCGGGTCCACCTCGATTCCGATCATGAGGGCTGGTCGGGCATCGCCTTGCTTTCGGGCCGCGGCCCGTTCGACCCGGCCCTGGTCGCGCCCGACATCGGCGCGCGCGGGCCGGACTGGCTCGACCGCTTCGTCTCGGCCGCCGGCGACGGCAATTGGAACGCGGAGATGATCTGGTACGATGCCGGGGCGAGAGGGGCGACGCCCGCCGCGGCCCCCGCCGCGCCCGCCGCCCCCGCCGCGCAGGACGACAAATAAAGCTGCCTATTTGATCCCTTCGCGCAGCTGGCGCTCATAGGCCTTGCGGAATTCCTTCGCGAAGACCTCCATGAAGGCTTCGTCCGATTCCTTCTTCACCGCGACGAACTCGCGTTCGTAATGGCGCCAGAGTGCGGCGTCGCGAAAGGCCGGCAGCAGCTTGGCCAGGAAGCCGAGGTCGCCGCCGCGCCGCCGCCGGATCGAGCCGGGCGAGAATCGGTCGAGCGTCGCCCTGAGCGCGCCGGGGATCGCCTTCAGCGTCGCCACCTGGTGCGACTGGAGATCGAGGAACGCATCCTCGACCGCGCGGTCCGATTCCATGAAGCCCGGCTGGGCCGGGTTCAGCAATTGCGCCAGCGCCTGCTCAGGCGAGCGCGCGAACTTGATCGGATTGTTGCCGTCGAGCTCGAACCCGGTCATCTCAGCGCCCATCTGCGCCTTCGCCCGCGCCCGCGCCTCGACCATCACCAGCAGGCCCGCGACCAGCCGCTTGAGCAACGCGCCCGCCTTGCCGATCAGCTCGGGTGAGCGCGAAACCTCGGTCTCGCCGAGCGCGGCTGCGCCGATCAATTGCTGGACGAGGCCCTCGACCGTCGCCAGATCGGTGACCAGCGGCGCGGCGTCCTTGACCCCGAATCCGCCGCGCGCCCAATCGACCTTGTTCATGTCGGCCACCGAATCCCACATCATGGTGAGATTGTCCTGGACCGGTTCGGGCTCCGCGGCCGGGGCGGGCGCGGGCGCGGCAGCCGGCGCGGCCGCCGCCGGCGGAGCCGCGACCGGCTCGGGGGCCGGGGGCGGGGGAGGGGCCGGGGCAGGCGCGGCGGCGGCCGCTGTCGCGAACACCGTCTTCGCTTCGCCCATGGTGGCGACGATATCGTAATGGCCGATGCGGATGCGGTCGCCCTCGGCGATCCGGTGCTCCTCGGCGAGCCGCGTGTCGGCGCCGTTGAGGAAAGTGCCGTTGGTGGAGATGTCCTTCAGTAGCCAGCCATCGCCGTCGCGGCGGATCTCGCAATGCCGCGAGGAGATGGCGTTGGTCGGATCGGGCAGCGGCCAGTCGCAATTACGCGAGCGGCCGACGACGACCATGTCGCCGGCGACCTCGTAAGGCGGCATCGGGTCGCCGGGCAATGTGCCGGCATTCTGCACCGTCAGGATCAAGGTCATTCCGCCGGTCCGCCCCCTCCGCTCTGCTCGCGCGGCGCAAGGTAGCAAGCCGGGGCGAGCCCGACAATCACCCGATCGCCGACGCCGCTGTCGCCTTGCTGCCTACCCGGTGTTGGGGTACATCTTCCACGTCTCCGAGCGCGCCCGCCATGGGCGCCAATGGATTGTCAGGAGTCGTCATGCGCAAGCTTGCTTTTGCCGTCTTGATCTGCGGTTGCTTTTCGATCCCTACCGCCGCGCAGGACAGCGCGCAGCCGCCGACCGCGGACGATTATGTCTGCACCTTTTCCGGCGATTGCGGCGAGCCTCAGGCCGAGCCGCCGGCGAACGGCGCGAGGCCTCCTCTCGAGGCGAGCAGGGGCTTCGCCTTGTCCGGTCCCGACGCCACGGGCGATCGCCCCGCGGTGCGCCGCCCGAATCAGAATCCGACGCAGCGCCAGCGCATCCCGCGCAACCTCGCCAGGCCGGCGCAGGGCTCATCGTCCGTGCCGGCGGGGGCCGGACCCGGCCAGCGCGTCATCCTGCGGATCACATTCGAGACCGGTTCGGCCAAGCTGGCGCCGGGCGCGCTGGCGCAGGCCGATGCCTTCGCCCAGGCGCTGCTGCGGCCGCAGCTTCGCAACATGCACTTCATGATCGAAGGCCACACCGACGGCGTCGGCCGGCGCGACCGCAACCTCGATCTTTCGCAGCGCCGCGCCCAGACCCTGGCCGATCTCCTGATCGCCGCCGGCGTCGCTCGCGACCGGCTGGTGGTCCGCGGCTACGGCCCCGATCGGCCGCTGGCCGGCACGCGGCCCAATGACGGGGAGAATCGACGCGTCGAGGCGGTTAGAATTTCGTAAGAGCCTTTTCCTCCCCATCGCTTCGCGACAGGGAGGAAAGGAGCGGACTCAACCCGCCGGAATATTGAGCTCGCGCGCCGCCGCACGCAGGCGGCCCTGCGTTGCCGCGTCGCCCTGGAAGGCGGCAAGGCCGGAGCGGAGCGCTTCGCCGGCGGCATTGGGATCGTTCAGCACTACGCGCGAGCGCATCAGCCGGATCCAGCCGTCCGCATCGCGCGGATTCTGGCGCAGCCGCGCCGCCAGCCCGTCGACCATCGTGCGCACCATCTGATCCTGCTGGCTCGGCGGGATCGAGCGCGCCGCCTGCATCTGCTCCGGCGTCGGTCCGGGAATCGCCGCGGTGGCGGTGGTTGCCTGCGGCGCGCGCGGCGGCGGCAGGCGGCCGGCAATGTCGATATGATTGTCGCGCGCGATCGCCGTCGCGGCACCGCGCACCTGCTCGACCCACGACGCATTGGCGGGGGCCTCGCGAATCAGTGCGATCAAATCGTCGAGCGCGCCGCGATGATCGCCGCCCATATCCTTGATCGTGGCGAGATAATAACGCGCCTGCGGATTGCCGGGCTCGAGCTCGAGCGCGCGGCGGAACAAGGCGGCCGCCTCCGTCGGCGGATTGTCGCGGCCGTTGGCGAGCAGGATCTCTGCGCGGTAGGCGAGATAATTGGCGTTGCGCGGCGCAAGCTCGCTGGCCCGGCGGAAGGCCTGCTCGGCCTCGGCGAAGCGGCCGCTCTCGCGGTAGGACATGCCGAGCATGAACCAGCCCTCGTGATTGTCCGGCTCCTGTCGCAGCCGCTCGCGCAGGGCCGCGGCCATCGCGTCGACATTGTCGGCCTGCGGGGCCATCGCATTGCCCGAAACATTGCCTGTTTCGGTCGCGCCGCTGCCGCTCGAATGGATCAGCGAGATGGCGATTGCCGTCACCGCCAACAGGCCGGCGAGGACGAGGGCGATGGTCGCCAGGCTGGGCCGGCGCGCCGTGGTGGAGGCTTCTTTCATCGGGCGGCGATCATCACGCCAAAAAAGCCGTGGTCAAGTCTGGCGTCTCTCTGAGAAGCTGCTAGGATTGCCTCCACGATGTGCGCTTGGGGCTGATGCGCCACGCGGCTTGGTCCGGCTGCCTTTGGGGGAGGATCGAATTCAAGTGGCGTCCGACTTCAAGATCGCCATTGTCGGATCGGGGCCCGCGGGGCTGAGCGCCGCCGCGCGCGCGGCGCAGCTCGGGCTCAGTCATGTCCTCCTCGAGAAGACGGACCACCTCTCCGACACGATCTACAAATATCAGAAGGGCAAGCACGTCATGGCGACTCCGAGCCAGCTCGTGCTGCGCTCGGATCTCAACTTCGAAGCGGGCAAGCGCGAGAAGGTTCTCGGCACCTGGGACGAAATGACCGCCGGCCACAAGGTCAACGTGAAGCTGAACGCCGACATCGCCTCGATCACCGGGGAAAAAGGCGCCTTCATCCTGAAGACCAAGGCCGGCGACACAATCACCGCCGAGACGATCATCCTCGCCATCGGCACCCAGGGCAATCCGAATCTGGTCCGCTGTCCGGTCGGCGACGGCGCGACCGTGCAATATCAGCTCGACGATCCCGGCGAATATATCGACGAGCATATCACCGTGATCGGCGCCGGCGATGCCGGCATCGAGAATGCGCTCGGCCTCGCCGCCGATCCCGAGCAGCGCAACACTGTCACCATCGTCAATCGCTCGGCCGAGTTCGCCACGGCGAAGGACGCCAACGTCAAGGCGCTGACTGCCGCCGAGGGCGAAGGGCGAATCACCATCCTGCGCGAGACCACCGCCAACAAGATCGAGAAGGGCTGGATCACCTTCGACACGCGCGACGGCGAATTGAAGATTGCCTGCGACCGCGTCATCGCCCGCATGGGCTCGGCGCCGCCGCGCGCCTTCGTCGAGGGCTGCTGCGCCGCCTTCGCAGAGGTCGAGGGCAAGAAGAAGATCAAGTCCGGCACCGGCATCCAGTTCTCGAGCCCGGATCGGGTCTCCTATCCGGTCCTCTCGCCGACCTTCGAATCCACCGTGCCCGGCATCTACGTGATCGGCGCGCTCGCCGGCTATCCCCTGATCAAGCATTGCATGAACCAGGGCTATGACGTCATCGAGTTCATCAACGGCAATGTCGAGCTGAAGCCGGCCGACGAGCCGATCCTCGAAAAGAAGTTCGCCGTCCTGCCCGGCAGCCGCAGCGTCACCGAATGGCTCGCCTTCCTCCGCCGCCGCGTCTCGATCCTCAACGAGATGTCGATGCTGCAGATGCGTGAGTTCATGCTCGATTCCGAGCCGGTCTCCTATCGCGCCGGCGACATCATCTTCGAGCGCAACGAGCCGGGCTCATCGCTCTTCTGCATCGCCGACGGTTCGGTGGTGGTCGAGGTCGATCCGGCCAATCCCGATGTCACCGTGCCGATCGCCCAGGGCTCCATCGTCGGCGAGGTCGGCCTGATCTCGGGCCGCAAGCGCGGCGCCACGGTCCGCGCCGCCACCGGCGCGATCGTCGTCGAGATTCCCCGCAATGCCGCGCTGAAGCTGATGTCGACCGTGCCGGCGGCCAAGCGCGAGATCACCCGCATCTCGACCGAGCGGCAATTGCTGCAGATGCTCGGCTCCGGAGTCGGCCAGGAGGATCTGGTCGAGGTCCTCAAGACCGCCGAGATCGTCAGCGTCAAAGCGGGCGAGGCGATCATCAAGGAAGGCGAGGAGAATTACGACATCTTCGTCATCCGCCAGGGCTCGATGGTGGTCGAGAAGGATATCGGCGGCAAGCCGGTCTTCCTCTCCTATCTTCCGGCCGGCTCCTATGTCGGCGAGATGGCGCTGATCGACGGTGGCCGGCGCACTGCGACGGTGCGCGCCGCGATCAAGTCCGAAGTGATCAAGCTCGGCGGCGATGCCTTCCGCGCCTTGCTCAAGGACAAGCCGGACCTGCTTGGCCGGTTCAAGCGCGACATGGCCGCGCGGCACGAGCTGACCAGCTTCATCGAGGACCGCAAGGACGGCTTCGGCGGTGTCATCGACCTTTATTCCTCCGTGGCCGGCTTCCTCGTCGAGAACGGCATCGGCGAAGCGACCGACCTGCTGCTGATCGACGAGAAATTGTGCGTCGGCTGCGACAATTGCGAGAAGGCCTGCGCCGATGCCCATGAGGGGCTCAGCCGGTTGAACCGCGAGGCGGGCAAGACCTTCGCCCACCTCCACGTGCCGACCTCGTGCCGCCATTGCGAGCACCCGCATTGCATGGCGGATTGCCCGCCCAATGCGATTCACCGCGGCCCCGATGGCGAGGTGTTCATCGACGAGACCTGCATCGGCTGCGGCAATTGCCAGCGCAACTGCCCTTATGGCGTGATCCGGATGGACAAGGTGCCGCCGAAGAAGCCGAACCTGCTTGCCTGGCTGTTCGCCGGCTTCGGCCCCGGTCCGGGCGAGCCGCCGAAGAAATGGACCGAGAAAAGGGTCAGCGCCGATACGCCGAAGAAGGCGATCAAGTGCGACATGTGCTCGGGTATCGAGGGCGGCCCGGCCTGTGTGCGCGCCTGCCCGACCGGCGCTGCGATCCGGGTCGCGCCCGAAGAGTTCCTCACCGTGGCCCGCATGGAACGCGGGGGCTAGGGGCCGTGGCGACCCGGGGGATAGAGCGCACCAATCTGGTGGGGGACGGCACCAGCCACGAGGGATTCCTGCGCCACAAGAATTACCGCTGGCTCAAGGTCGCGGTGGCGGTCTCGGTGGTGGCGTTGGTCGCCTATCTGCTGATCGACGTCGAGCCGCGGCCCAATGGCGGCAGCTGGTACGGCTATACGCTCGGCACGATCGGCGCGCTGCTGATCCTCTGGCTGACCGCGCTTGGCGTGCGCAAGCGGGCGATCACCCGCAAGAACTGGTCGCTGAAGGGCTGGACCTCGGCCCACATCTATCTCGGCCTCTCGCTGATCGTGATCGCCACGTTGCACACCGGCTTCCAGGTCGGCTGGAACGTCCACACCCTTGCCTATTTCCTGATGATGGTGGTGATCATCTCGGGCATTTACGGCGTCTCCGCCTACGCCTTTCTGCCGACTCAGCTCAGCGACAATCGCTCGGAGATGACCGGCGCGCAGATGATCGACGCGGTCGAAAGCATCGACAAGCAGATCCAGATCTCCGCCCAGCCGCTGTCCGACGAGGATAGCCAGGTCGTGCTCAACTCGCTCGGCGAGGATCCGTTCGGCGGCGGCCTCTACCGCCGCCTCACCGGACGCCCGCCCAAGGGCGGCAACCTCCAGGCGCTGAAGCTGATCCGCCAGCGCCTCGCCGCCAGCCAGGGCGAGGAAGCGCTGGCGCTCGATCAGGTCGCGGTGCTGATGCAGCGCAAGGCCGGCGCGCTGAATCGAATCCGCCGCCATGTGCGGATCAAGGCGATGCTCGAGATCTGGCTCTACGTTCATGTGCCGCTGACCTTCGCGACGATCGCGGCGCTGTCGGCGCACATCATCAGCGTCTTCTTCTACTGGTAGGGGGCGGATCGGATGGCATTCCTCCTCCGCACCATCAGCCGCAGCGCGGACGGCCGCGAGATCGTCCGTACGTCGCGCGTCGATGACGTGCTGCTCCGCGTCGGCCGCGATCCGAACAGCGACATCCGCCTCAACGACCTCGCCGTGGCGCTGCATCACGCCACGATCGAGCTGGTCGGCGAGGGCCAGCTCGGCGTCTCGGCCGAAATGGGCATGACCATCGAGATCGACGGCAGCGCCGTCGGTTTCGGCCGCATCCATCTCCATGCCGGCGGCGACATCAGGGTCGGCCCGTTCCTGCTCCGGATCATGCCGACGCCGGCCGGAGGCGAGGACGTCTCGATCGATATCGAGCGCGCCGAGGACGATGCGACGCTCGAGAAGGTCGACGTCCGCCGCTTCGCGCTCGCTTCGGTGATGCCCGGAAAGAGGCGGATGGCCTGGGTCTCGGCCATCCTCGTCCTTGCCGTCTTCCTCGCCTGGCCGATCTGGTCCTTCTACCAGGGACGCACCGAGGCCGCCCGCTATGCCCAGGGCTATCATCCCGATCGGATGTGGAACGCCGGGCCGCTTTCGCGCGGCCACGCAACGCTCGAGCACAATTGCCAGGCCTGCCACGTCCAGCCTTTCGTCCCGGTCCGCGACCAGGATTGCAAGGCGTGCCACACGACGATTCACGACCATGCCGATCCGCGCCGTCTCGCCGCGGCGACGCCGAACCTCACCGGCTTCCGCCGCCTGCGCGTGCAGTTCGGCGCCATGTTCGGCCAGACGCCGGGCCGCTGCGTCGAATGCCATACCGAGCATGAGGGCGCGCAGGAGATGCCGCCGACGCCGCAGCAATTCTGCGCCGATTGCCATGGCGATCTGCGCGCGCGGCTCCCTGACACGCGCCTTGCCGGCGCGTCCGATTTCTCCAGCGGTCATCCCGAATTCCAGCCCCTGGTCCTGGTCAACTGGACCGGGGAGCAACCGCACATGGAGCGGGTCGCCTTGAACCGGACTCCGCGCGAGGCGAGCAACCTCAAATTCCCGCACGCGCTTCACCTCGATCCGCGCGGCGGCGCGGCGCAGATGGGGCGGACCCTGCGCGGCCGCTACGGCTTCGGCGACAGCCTGCAATGCGCCGATTGCCACGTGCCGACTCCCGACGGCACCCGCTTCCAGCCGATCAGCATGGAGGGCGATTGCGCGATGTGCCACAGCCTCGCCTTCGACCAGATCGGCGGCACGGTGCGCACGCTTCGCCATGGCGCGCCTGCCCAGGTGATCGGCGATCTGCGGGCGCTCTACCGTGCCGGCGGCCCCCAGCGCCCGGCCGAATTGAGCGCCGGTGCGCGCGCCTTGCCCGGCGACGTCGCGCAGATCCGCGCCGCGGTCCAGTTCGCCCGCGCCCGCGCCAGCGTCGGCGCGCGCGCGGACCAGGCGATTCGCGGAATCTTCTCGCAGGGCGGCGCCTGCTTCGATTGTCACGAGGTGGTGCAGCCGCCGCCCGGCACGCTCAACTACAATATCCGCCCGGTCGCCTTCCCGACCCGCTACATGCTGCACGGCTGGTTCGATCATCGCCAGCATCAGATCATGCAGCGGCCCGGCCAGCCGCGGCAGGAGGGGGCGGCGGCCTGCGCCGGCTGCCATGGTGCCCAGACGTCGAACAACGCCGCCGACCTGATGCTGCCCGACCTCAATTCGTGCCGCGCCTGCCATGGCGGCGAGCATACCAACCTGCCTGTCGCATCGTCCTGCGCGATGTGCCATGATTACCATATGAGTGGAGGCACGCCCGCCATGCTGCTGCGCCAGCGCGTCCGCGGCCGGCGTTGGGAGACGACGGTGATCCGCGTCGACGAGCCGCCGCGTCCGACCCCGGCGCAGGGACGATGAGCGGGTGCTGGTCGCTCAAATCACAGATCTGCACCTCGGCTTCGACCCCGGCAATCCGGACGAGCTGAACCGCCAGCGGCTGGACCGGACCCTGCGCCGGCTCGCCGACATGGTGCCGAGGCCCGATCTCCTGCTCGCCACCGGCGACATCGCCGACAATGGCGACGACGAGGACAGCTACCAGCGCTTCAAGGATGCGATCGCCGGCCTGCCTTTCCCGGTCTATTCGGCGATGGGCAATCACGACAGCCGCGAGCCGTTCCTCGAGCTCTTCCCGGATCTGCCGGCGCCCGACGGCTTCATCCAATATGCGATCGATCACTTCCCGGTCCGCATCCTCGTCCTCGACACGCTGCAGATCGGCCGCCACGGCGGCGGCTTCTGCGAGAAGAGGGCGGCCTGGCTGACGGCCCGGCTCGCCGAAGCGCCGGAGCGGCCGACCCTGCTCGTCCTCCACCATCCGCCGATCGCGACTGGCCTCAGCTGGATGACCGAAAATCCACGCGCCGCCTGGGTGCGGCGGCTGCGCGCCATCGTCGCCGCCAATTCCAACATCGTCGCCATGATCTGCGGCCATCTCCACCGCCCGATCGTCACCCAATGGGCCGGCACGACGCTCGCCGTGTGCCCCGCGACCGCGCCGCAGGTCGCGCTCGATCTGTCGCCGATGGATTCGGAACGGCCCGACGGCCGGGCGATGATCGTCGCCGACCAGCCCTGGTTCGCGCTCCATTACTGGAACGGCACCGAGCTCATCTCCCATTTCGACACCGCCGAGGAACACGAAGTCCTCGCCCGCTTCATCCCCAAGCGCCAAGCTTTGCTGCGCATGCTCAAGAAGGAGCGGGCGGAGGCGTAAGTGGCCGCATCACGTCCCGTCTTTCCAGCGAAAGCTGGAATCTGTTTTCCATTTAGAAAACCGTACAAGGAAGTGGGATTCCAGCTTTCGCTGGAATGACGTTCAGCGGCCCGTTGCTATTTGCGGCGCCGAGGTCGGCCCCACCCAATCCTGCATCGTGCCGGTATCGCTGACGCGATACGGATTCCCGCTGCGATTGAGGAACAGCCGCTCCATCTCCGCACGCGTGAACGGCCGCGAGCCGAGCCGGCCGAACACCGCGATCTGGCCGCCGGTTTCGTCGACGGCGCGGTCGCGGTCGAGGCCCTTGGCGACGGCGAGGGCGGGGGAGGGGGTGCGCGCCCAGGCGATCAGCTCGGGCTGCGGCCGCGGCGAGAAGCCGTAGACCGTGTTCGAATTGGCGAAGGAGGTGAGCTGCAGCACCTTCATTCCGTTCCGCCCGTCGGCGACATAGGCGAAGAGCGAGGCGTTGGTCGAAGCGACGACCACGTCCTCGACGTCGTTCATCTGGCCGTCGAAGGTGAAGAATGTCGGCGTCCCGGGATGCTCGGGATTGGTGATGTTGACGATGGCCAGACCCTGGCTCTTCGCCGCGACGTAGGCGTAGGTGCGGGCGAGGTAGATGCGCTGCGCATTGGCGAACGGCACCGTCGCCGAGGGCACCGCCACCGGATTTTCGAGATGGGTGACGTCGAACAATTTCAGCCCCTCGGCGTCCGTCACCCAGAGGTAGCGGAACTGCAGTGCCGAGGCGCGCGCGTCGGTCAGCGGAATGACCGTGACCAGGCGCGGATGAAGCGGATCGTCGAGGTCGATCACGACCAGGCCGGCTGTCGCCGTGATATAGGCATAATGGCCGGCCAGGGTGACGTGGCGGGCGCCGGTCAGAACGCCATTCTCGTTCCAGGTCACTGCGCGGCGCAGGAAGTTGTTGCGCGCCTCGCCATCGGCGAGCGTGTCGATGTTGACAAGATAGAGCCCTTCGACCGCGTCGGTCACCACCGCATAATCGTAGATCGGGTGGAAGGCCTGCTCCTGATTCGCGTCGCGCAGCGAAACCCGCGTGCCGTTCGGCCCATCGACCATCGTCGTCGCCATGTTCCGGTTGCGGCCCGGCGCGATCGGCTGGTTGGTCGGCAGCGCGATGCAGGTCGCGTTGGATGAGGCAACCCGGGTGCGCTGGCCGAGCGGCGAAACCGGCGCGGTCACGATCCGCTCGGAGAAGCCCTTGTTGGCGATGCTGGCGATGTCATAGGCGCGGAACCCGCCGCGGCCCTCGGCGACGAACATATATTCGCCGCGATTCTGCAGGCAGCCGACGCGGTCGCCGGTGCCCTGGACGACATTGGCGAATTCCTCGCGCGCGTGGGTTTCGCCGCTGTGATTGGCGTCGAACGTCTCGCCGCGCGTCCAGTTGATCAGCTCCCTGTGGTTCCGGTCGACATGCATCCGGTAATAATCGGGATAGGCGTAGCGCTGGAGATAGGAGCCGATCACCGCCTGCGGCTCGTCCCATTCGGTGACGCGCACCGCCTCGAAGCCGCCCTGCAGGCCGATCCAGCTGTGCATGCCGACGAAATTGACGAAATTGGTGCCCTGCAGGAGCAGCTGCGCCATGATCGCATTATTGTCGTTGGCCGCCGAGAGGTGGCAGTCCGAGCATTGCTTGGTCTCGGTCCGCCGCACGGTGTGCGGGAAGTGCGGCGCGAACGCCTGGCTGGAGAAGCCCGCGGCCGAAATCGGCGGCTGCTGGACGTAGATCCGCTCTCGATTGATGTTGGTCGAGGACAGGACCAGGGCCGAGGTCGACCGGACCGGGGCGATGATGCTGCCCTTGCTGGTCTGGTGCCGGCCAAGCTGGAACATTTCGTCGCGCGCCACCTGCGGGTTGTAGGTCGCGAAGTTGCGCGTCTCCTCGCCCTCATAATGGTGGGTGGTCGTGCGCCAGTTCGCCTCGATCGGCAAATGGCAGCCGCCGCAGCTCGTCGTCCAGCTGAGGTGGCAGGTGAAGCAGGCCATCTCGGTTTCGGGATGGGCAAGCTCGGCATCGGGAACGCTCTGGCCGAAGACGAAGCGGCCGGTCTCGGCGCCGCTGCGCGACATCAATTTGGCGCGCGCCGAGCGCAGGTTGAAGCAGGGCCCCGGCGTCGGCTGGTCGCCGGCGGCGGCGCAGGGCGGCAGGCTCGCGTCGGTGCTGTCGCGCACCTGGCTCACCTCCCATTCGAGATTGGGATCGACGATCGAGCGCTGGATCAGCACGCGGCGTCCCTCGCGCTCGATCCATTCGAAGCGGCGGCGGCCGTCCTGGTTGCGGATCAGCTCGAGATTGTTGCCGCGCGGCGGGGCGGCGGGGCCGGATGTGCGCAGGTTCGCATAGTCGCGGACCGAGCCGTGGCAGTCGCGGCAGCCGATCTCGATCGCATTGGCGACCTCGCCATAAATGAAGCCATTGCCGTGCGCGTCCTGGCTGAAATGGCAATCGGCGCATTGCATGCCGCGCTCGGCATGGATGTCCATCATGTGCACGGCGCGGCCGGGATTGACGCCCGCGGGAACGAACAGCCCCTGGCCCTCGCGGCGGAAGGTGTCGGGATCGCCGGGCGGGATGACCCGGCCGTCGGCGTCGAGCAAATTGCCCTCCCGGTCGCGGCGCATGACGGCGCGGAAGTTCCAGCCATGGCCGTGATAATCGGCGAACTGGGTCTGCTGGGCGAGCGGGTTCACCCGGTCATAGACTTCGCGCAGGAAATCGACGTCGGACCACAGGCCACGCGGCGATGCGCCCTCGGGGTTGCGCTCGAGCGTGGCATGGACCTCGGCCGCGGTCGGATAATGCTGGTTGCGGAAGCGCTGCTCCTCCGCCGCATTGCGCGCGGGCAGCCGGTTCTCCGGCCCCGGCCACATCAGATCGGCGTCCGATTCGTAATCCCACATCGTGTAGCCGAGGAATGAGTTCAGGAAGATGTTGGGCTGGTGCATGTGGCAGGTCATGCACTGCGCGGTCGGGATGGCGCGGGTGAAGACGTGGCGGATCGGATGGCCGCTTTCGCCGACCGAGGCGTGGTTGGAATCGGCGGGCGCGGCGGCGGTCGGGCCATGGGCTTCGGCCGCGGCGCCATGAGGCTCGGCGGCGGCGCCATGCTCCTCACCGACCTGGCCCTCGCGATGCTGCCCCTGGCGCAGGCTGGCGATGGTCGGATCGACGGTCGCCGTCTGGCCGTCGCGGCCGTAGCGCGCATAGGTCAGCGAATGGCGCGGCTCGCGATCATTGGCGTAGACGACGTGGCAACCCGAGCAGCCCGAATGGCGATAGTCGCCGGGCTGATCGTTGGTCCCCATGAACCACATATAAGGATCGTTGAGGCGGGTCTTGTGGATGTTCAGTACGGGAATCGCGACCCGGATGCCGGTGCCGGGGCCGCGGTTCGACTGGCGCAGATCGGGCCGGCCCGGCTCCTCCAGCCGCTGGATCGATCCTGTCGGATTGGGCAGGCCGATCTCCGGGAACTGGGTGCCGATATTGCGGCCGCCGCGCTCGAACACGCGGAAGACGTCGCCCGGCGGGATCACGTGCCAGGTCGGCATCGGGTAGAGCGTGGCGAGCACGCCGCGCGCGCGTTCCTCCGCGGTGAGTCCGCCGGCACCCAGCGGCGAGGTGATCCGCGCCGGCTCGCCGCTGCGCGTATAGGCCTCGCCGAGGATGTAATTCTTGTAGGGCAAGATGCCGTTATTATAGGCCGCGCCGCCGAACAGCATCGCGCCCGATGACATGAGCGAGCGCTCCGCCGCCTCGATCACCTCGATATGGCAGGCGCCGCAGCTGTCGCGCGCGACCCGGTAATCCGAAGGGTTGGTGAAGCGCACGAACTCGGGCGATTCGATGTTGAGCAATGTGTAGCTGCGCCGCGGATTGGCGCTCGACGGGAAGTGCCAGCTCGCCGGATAGCGCGGCAGAACGTGCGCCTGGTTCTGCGCGAGCAAATAGGAGGAGCCGCCCTGCTCGGCGCCTTCGGGCCGGCGGATCGCGGGATTGCCGCCGTGGCAGTCGGTGCAGCCGAGCACCACCGCCGGCGACTGGTGCATGGTGTGGTTGTCGCTTTCGGTGTGGCAGGACTGGCAGCCGCCGCTCTTGGCCTCGGCGTCCGGCCATTCCTGGGTGCGCGGCGCGGGCGCGGCGCGGACCAGGCTGTAGTCGCGGACGACCGGCGTCTCCTTTTCCGACGCGCCCAGCTGCGCGCTGCCGATCACGGCGGCAAGCCCCAGGGCCGCCGTCACGATCGCCACGCGTCCGAGTTTGATCAAGTCCATCTCAATAGCTCACGATCGCATTGAGCAGGACGGAATAATAGCGTCGGTGGCGATTCAGATTCTCGAACAGGTCGCGAAACCCAGTGCCGGATTGCAGCATCGCGCCGGACAGGCGGAACACGAGATTCTGCGTGGCGAGCGGCCGGTAGATCACCGCCGTGCTCACGTCGAAGCCGATGTCGTTGCGGATCGTGCCCTGCATGCGCAGGTCCTTGAGAATTTCGGTCCGCGCGAACCAGAGATGATTCACGTTGGCGGAAACGCGCAGGCCCGGCGTGATATCGAAATCGGCGCCGACGCCGAGCAGGATCGTGCCCGGATTGGCGAAATTGGACTGGCCCTGCTCCTTCGACGAGCGCAGCGAATTGAGGATGCCGTTGCGCCCGTTGATCGAGACCGCGCGGCCGCCGCCGGCGAAGGGGATGGTCTGGCGGATCCAGTAGCTGGTGTCGGCGCCGGCGAAGATCGGATTTTCGAAGATCGAATCGAAGCCATGCTCGACATCGTCATAGGGATTGCCGTCGCCGCTCGCATAGAGAGCGGCGCCACGTACGCGGATCCAGTTGAAGTCGATCGACGGCTCGGCGGCGAAGAAGAAGCTCTGCACGCGGGCATTGCGGCCGGTGAAGACGTTGCGGCGGTCCGATCCGATCAGGCCATAGGCGGTGGCGTCGAGATTGACCCGCCCGATCCGCCCGTCGACGCTGTAGCCGAGATAGACGACGTCGTAATTGCGGGCGCGCAGATTGCCGAACAAGGCCGGCCGCACCGGGAAGCCGTTATCGTCGACCTCGATCTGGCCGCGCTCGCGATTCATGTTGTAGGTGATGCTGGCGAGGCTGGTGAGGCCGACGAAGGGGAAATCCTGGCGGAACAGGTTGACGTGCAGGATCCAGTCGTCGCGCGGGGTCTGCAATATGTTGTTGAGCCCGGAATTCGTGTCCTTTTCCAGCCGCCAGATCGCCTGGATATTATACTGGACGCGGTTGTTGTCGCGATTGCCGAACAGGCGGATGCCGAGCTGCTGATCCTGGAACAGGAAGCCGCGGAAATCGAACTGGAATGGCTGGATGCCGACCCGGACCGAGTCGAAATCGAAACGGTCCGAGACGTTGCGGATGTGATAGTCGATGAAGGCTTCCTGGACGCCGACGGCGACATCGGTGCGGTGAGTGCCGCGCGACGGCTCGACGAACAGGATGCGGCGCTCGTTGACGTCGACGAAATTGGTGTTGAACGCCAGAGTCAGCCGATATTCGATATGGGGCGGCACGAAGGCGGTGTTGCCCTTGATCAGCGCCAGGCTGGCGATGAAGGTCTGCGACAATACCAGGCTGCGATTGTCGCCGAACACGTCGAGGCTGCCCGGCCGCTGGGTCGTCTGGACGCCGACCGGGATCGGGAAGCTGCGCGGCTCGATCACCGTGTCCGAAACCGCATTGGCGACGAAGAACCAGTCGCTGCCGTGCAGGCCGAGCATGTCGTGCACCCGGCAGCCGAGCGAATTGCGGCGCGCCTCGCTCTCGTCGTGCGGCTCGCAGATCGGCCGGTCGCCCTTCAGCGTGTTCTGATTATAGGGGTCCCACCAGCGGTCGCGGACCAGGCCCAGGGTCTCGGACAGGCGCCAGCGGTCGGGGATCGCGATATGATCGAGCGGAAAGGCCTCGGGCGGAGGCTGGCGGATCGCGCCCGGGTTGATCTGGTTGACCGGATCGGGGAGGTCGTGCTGCGGCACGCCCGGGCGGCGCCGGTCGTCGATCAATTGCTCTTCGGATGGCGTCGTTTCGGGCCGGGTGAAATCCTCCACTGGGGGCGGTGGCACCTGGGTGGTCGGTGCCGGAGGCGCCTCCTGCAGTGCGAGCAACAATGAGTCATCCCGGCGAATGCCGGGACCCATGAACACCGACTGCGAAAGCTCGCTCGGCGCGCTGTTCATCGACCCCGGATCAAGTCCCGGATGACTCGGAAGACTGGTCGCCCCGCCCGCGGTCGCCATCAGCGAGAGGAGGGCGGCGGCGACCGTCATTTTCCGCTGCAGACATTCTGCTCGTTGGTGGCGAGGAACGGAT
>Ga0268266_10000623_pt1 | contig 48194 bp, 40 predicted proteins | sample KBSS13metaG_FD_190356 | JGI IMG/M metagenome (GOLD analysis project Ga0268266, IMG submission 190356) | Switchgrass rhizosphere microbial communities from Kellogg Biological Station, Michigan, USA - KBS S1-3 metaG (SPAdes) (version 2) | ecosystem: Host-associated > Plants > Roots > Rhizosphere...
CGATCAGTGATTTTGTGAGCCCGACGATGTTGAGCACGACCGTCTTCTGCATGAGCGATGAAGTATGAGCGATGAACGATGAAGTGGGAAGTGTGCCTTGAACTTCGTCGTTTGCCGTTGATACTTCATCGCTATGAAAGTCCAGGTCGTAGAACTACCGCGTTTGCTGCAGCCGCATCACCTTCCGGGGCGGTCGGTGGTTGTGTTTGACGTGCTGCGGGCGACGACGTCGATCACGTCGGCGCTCATGGCGGGCGTGACGGAGGTACGCATCTTCGGCTCGCTGGCCGAGGCGGAGGCGGCAGCGGGGGCGTTTACCGGGCGGCGGCTGCTGTGCGGCGAGCAGGCTTGCCTCATGCCGGCGGGGTTTGATCTGGGAAATAGTCCTGGCCAATTCGTTCCAGAAACGCACCGAGGGATGACGGCGTTTCTCTCGACCACCAACGGTACTCGCGCGATCGTGGCGGCCAAGGCGGCGCCGGCGATGTTCACGGGCTGCCTGCTGAACGCGTCGGCCGTCGCGCGGCGACTGGCGGCGATCGGGAACGACGTCACGCTGCTCTGCTCGGGCACGGAAGGCGATATATCGCCGGACGATATGATCGGGGCCGGTGCGGTCATCGCGGGGTTGCAGCGCGTCGGCTCGTGCGACATCGACGGCGGCGCGGCCGGTAACGCGAAATCACTGTTCGATCAGGCGGCGAGCGATCTTCCCGCGGCGCTGGCGGCAACGACAGCGGGGCGAAACGTCATTCGGGCGGGATTGGCCCCGGATGTCGCCTTCGCGGCACGGCTCGACGTGACAGACGTTGTGGGCGAAGTGAAGGGCGATCCGCTGCGCGTCGTAATTTGCTGAAGGATCAAGTTCAAACGCTTGTCATCCTGAGCGTACTCGCGAAGGATCTGGCATCGATCGACGTTTGACGTAGATCCTTCGCGAGTACCCTCAGGATGACAAGCCTGGTCGCGGGATGATAACCGTCTCGATTGAACGGGTTGACTACGCGGTCTTCGACTGGCTCGAAACACCCTGCAGCGAAGCCGTCGACGGGTACGCGATGCGGCCGTGGTAGATGCCGAGCAGCGTCTTCACCATCGCTTTTTCGATCAACTCCAACTCGCGGATCGTCAGATCGCACTCGTCAAACTGGCCGTCGAGCAAGCGTTTCATCGCCAGCTCATGCACGAGCGTTTCCACTCGGCTGGCCGTGGGTTCGGGCATCGCTCGGCAGGCGCTCTCTACACAGTCGGCCAGCATGACGATCGCCACTTCTTTGCTGCGCGGCTTAGGGCCGGGGTAGCGGTACTGCTCTTCGCTGATTTGCGGCTGGTCGTCGCCTTGCTCTTTGGTGCACGCCTGGTGATAGAACCATTCGACCAGTGTCGTGCCGTGGTGCTGCTGAATAAACGCGTGAATGCTCGTCGGCAGGTTGTATTCCTTGGCCAGCTCGATGCCGTCCTTCACATGGCCGATGATGATGAGCAGGCTCACGCTGGGTGACAAATTGATGTGCCGGTTCTCGCCGCCGATCTGATTTTCGACGAAGTAGTCGGCCTTGTTGATCTTGCCGATGTCGTGGTAGTAGCTGGCGACGCGGCAGAGCAGGCTGTTGGCGCCGATCGCTTCGGCGGCACTTTCAGACAGCGTGGCCACCTGCAGGCTATGGTTGTACGTGCCGGGGGCTTCGAGCGCGAGACGGCGGAGCATCGGATGGCTCGCGTCGGCGATTTCGAGCAGCGTCATGCTGGTGGTAATGCGGAACGCTTTTTCGATAAACGGCAGAATTCCCAGCGTGATGAACCCGCCCGCGAGCCCCGCGGCGCCGGCGTACAGGCAGTTGGTCGCGACGAAGCTCACCGGCTCGAGCGCCACCATGCCTTGCGCGAACGTCGCCACGATCATCGCGATCGCCGTGACGCCGCCCACTTCGATCAGTTTACTGCGGCTGCGGATGTCGTCGAGCATGAACGCGGCCGTCATCGCACCGACCCACAGGATGACGAAATAGCCGACACCCTGATCGAGCGCAATCGTCACCAGCAGTGCGTGCGTAGTGGCTACACCGAGTGAGAATCGCTTGTCGTACGCGATGGTGAGGATCATCGCGACGAGGATCGTCGGCGCGACACCCAGCAGGTAAAGCTGATAGCTGCCGACGGCGGCCAACTGAGCGAGCAGCAACATCGATAGCTGCAGCACCACGATCGCCATGGCGCGGGCGTGGTTGCGAAGGATGCGTTTCTGGAACGTCGCGACGTACCCGCAGAGCGTAATCGTGATCAGGATCGCGGTGATCGAAAGCCCAAGGATCGACTGCCGGGCGGTGGGGCCGAGGCTCTTGCGGTAGGCTTCGTTTTCGTACTTGAGGAGCTGCCAGTCGTGCTGCTCAAAGCCGTTGCGGCGGAGCTTTTTGTCGACGAGCACCTGGTTGGCTTTATAGCTGATGTTGCCGGCCGATTGCGGAACGGCGTCGGCGGCTTTGTTGCGGGCGTCTACGGTGGCCGGGTCGTCGTACACGTGCGTGGGCTTGAGGAACGCGATTGTTGCATCCACCAGCCGCGGCTGGAGCGTGAGCGTGGCGCGGAAGTTGGCCTTGGCGGCGCCTTCCACCAGCGTGCGGAACTCGGGCATGCTCGGCGAGTACGTTTTGCTTGCGCGGATCACGCCGTCCGGCTCGATGCGGATCAGCCGTTCGGGACGCATGTCCTGCTCGCGCTCGGCGTCGGGCAGCACGATGATCTGGCTGGTCTCGACGCGAAGGGCCTGGAGGTCGTTGACGTAGGCCTTCACGGCGTCTTCGTACGCGGGCCGCTGCTCGGGCGTGTTGTACTGGCGGAGGGCGGTGATCGCGCCGGCATCGAGGATCGACTTCAGCGGCTCACCGAGTGCGGCCGGGTTTTCGACCGACGCTTTTTCCGGCAGCGTCAGCAACTGCGTTTCCAGATCGGCCCACACCGTGCCGTTGCTCTTGTAAATGCGGGGCGACTGCTCGCCGGCCTGGCGCTGCAGGTCCTGCAGGCGGCTGTTGTCGGGAAAGACGAAATCGACGCGGGCCACGATGTCGTACGGCACGGCCTGCCCGGGGCGGTACGGCAGCACCTCGTCGCGCAGCATGAGGATGGCGATCACGCCCGCGCAAAACACTGCCGCGATCGCGATCGACGGCAGCACGCCGCTCTGCTGCAACCGCAGCCACGAATGGCCGAGCGTGTCCTTGCGATTCTTTCGAATCTCAGTGCGCCGGCTGCGGGATTTAGAGGTCCACAACATAGTCGCCTACATCTGTTGGCGGTCGTACGCGTTCACGATGCTGGTCACCAGCTTGTGTCGCACAATATCCGTCTTGTCGAGTTCGACCACGCCGATTCCCTTGATGCCCTTTAATTTTCTCAACGCGTCGACCAGCCCGCTCGGCGTGCCGTCGGGCAGGTCGGTCTGGCTGGCATCGCCGGTCACGATCATGCGGCTGTCGTGGCCGAGGCGCGTGAGGAACATCAGCATCTGGCTCACGGTGGTGTTCTGGGCTTCGTCGAGGATGATGACGCTGTCGTTAAGCGTTCGGCCGCGCATGAACGCGAGCGGGACGACTTCGATCACGTCGCTCACCATGAACCGCTTCACCTGTTCGATGTCCATCATGTCGTGCAGGGCATCGAACAGCGGGCGGAGATAAGGATTTACTTTCGCTTGCAGATCGCCGGGCAGAAAGCCGAGCCGCTCGCCGGCTTCCACGGCGGGGCGGGCGAGAATCAATCGCTTGGCCTGGCCCTTCTTCAGCATGCTGGCCGCGAGGGCGACCGCGAGGTACGTCTTTCCGGTACCGGCCGGGCCGACGCAGAAAGTCAGGTCGTGATTCAAGACGGTTTCAATGTACCGTTTTTGGCCGGCGGTTTTGGCTTTGACCGCGTGACCTTTGGCGAACACTTCAACGTCGTCCGCGGTCTTGGCGGGTTCGTCCTCGGTGGCCTTGCCGATCGCGGCCCCGACGTCTTCGACGCTCAGCCAGTCCTGCCGGCGGAGCTTTTTCTGCATCGTGTCGAGGACGGCCACCACCTTGCTCACTTGCTCGCGTTCGCCGCTGATGCGGAGCTCGCCGTCGCGGCAAACCAGCTGCACGCCGAACGTGTCGCGGATCATACGAAGGTACTTGTCGGCCGAGCCGAACAGGGCAAGCTTCTTGTCTGGTTGATCGAGGGTGATGTTAAGGTTCACGGCGGCGTTTTTTACTGCGTTCCCACGGTGCTAATCGGACAACTCTAGGCAACTGGGGGCATATTGTCACTCAAACGACCGGCGGTGTCGAGAAGCATTCAGTGGTGCGCCAGAACTGTTTTCGTCCGACTGTATCTCGTTAAACGACAGGGTTTTATCTAAAACAGGCTGAAGAGGATGTAAGCGAACGGGGCCGCAAGGAGGGGGCTGTCGATGATGTCCAGCACGCCACCAAAGCCGGGGACGAGTGAGCCGGAATCCTTCACCTCAGCGTCGCGTTTCATCATGCTTTCGAGCAAGTCGCCGAGTTGGCCGATGCCGCCGATGACGGCGCCGAAGATCATCGCCTTCCCCCAAGTGAGGTGCGATACGCGGGGCGCACACAGCGCGCCCATGAGCGACGCAGTGAGCAGACCGAAGAAAAGCCCTTCCCACGTTTTGCCGGGAGATAGCCACGGAATCAGCTTGTGCTTGCCGAAGGTTCGTCCGCCGAAATAGGCGCCGATATCGGTGAATTTCACCACCAGCAGGATCATGAGCAGCACCATGGTCGAGCCGTCGAACTTGGGCGAGCCGTCACCGTAAGTTGAATGCTTCACCCGCAGCGCCACGAAGAACCACGACAGCCCGCCGAGGTACAGCGAGGCCAGCACCGTCCCGGCCATTACATGGATCGCGTCCTGCGTCTTTTTCATCATGCCCCAGCGAAGGGCCGTGCCGAGCATGATGAAGACGACGAGCAGGGCGAGGGTTGAGGCGGCAATCGGCTTGAACCAGTGGAACTGCGTAAGAAATGCATGAATGATGAACAGCCCGCTTCCCACCGCGGCAATCACCCGCCGCGGCCGCACCGCCTCTGCCGCGAAAAGCGTTGCCAGCTCGGCCACCGCGATTGGCATGATGATGAGCAGCAGAACGCACAGTCCGATTCCGCCGATGCCGTACGGATACTTTCCGTCGGGTGACGTAGTGGTCCATTCCTGCGCTTTGTAGTCGAGCCACAATAGAGAGAACAGCGCGACGAGCATCATCGAGCCGAACTTCAGACGATTTTTGAGGGCTTGTTCCATAAATGCAAAAGGGGCAAGTATTCAGTGGCAAAGGGCAAGTGCGAGCATTTGATTTGCCCCTGAATACCTGCCTCTAGGTTTTTAACGTGTTCGTATGATCCAGCGCCCCGAAGCGCCGATTCCTTCCCGCAAAATCGCAGATCGCCGCATGCAGGTCGTCCTTACTGAACTCCGGCCACTGCACCGGGCTGACCACCAGCTCGGCGTAGCTAATCTGCCACAGCAGGTAGTTGCTGACCCGCATTTCCCCAGCCGTTCGGATCAGCAAGTCCGGATCAGGCATGCCGGCCGTGTACAGGTGATCGGTGATCGTCGATTCTTCGATGTCCGAAGGCTCCAACTGCCCGGCCCGCACCTTTTCCGCGATCGCCCGCACGGCGTCGGTAATTTCCGTCCGACTTCCATAGTTGAGCGCCAGCACCAGCGTCATGCCGTCGTTCTTGCTGGTTTCTTCGATTGTGATGTTCATCTCATCCAGCACCGGCTCCGGCAGATTCTCCAGCCGGCCGATCTGCTTGAAGCGGATGTTGTTCTCCATCATTGTCGCCCGCTCGCTCTGCAGGTAGTCGATGTACATCTGCATGAGGAACGAGACTTCCTCCACCGGCCGCTTCCAGTTTTCGATGCTGAATGAATAAAGCGTGAGATAATCCGGCCCGCCGTGATGCTTGCGCAGCCGCGCGCACTCGGTCACGACCTCGCGAACCGTCCGCGCGCCCTGCTGATGCCCGCGCACGCGCTCCAGCCCGCGTTTAACCGCCCAGCGGCCGTTGCCGTCCATGATGATCGCGATGTGGCGGGGGAAGCGTTCCGACGGAATGGCAGACAAGTCACTCATGCGCGTCCGGATTGTGGGACGGCCCGGTGCGAATTGCAAGAATCACCACGCCGGCGCGTTATAGGGACGTCACCGTCATCGAGTCGATGTTTCCGCTGTCCTGTCCTGTCGTGGTCAGCACGATCGAATTGGCGCCGGCCAGCAGGTTGACCGTGACGCTGATCGTCGCCCACTTGTTCCATCCGCCGCTGCCGGTGAACTTGATCCCGCCAGTGTAGGATACGCCGTTGATCTTCAAGCCCACCGTTCTCGTCGTAGTACTAGCCAGGGCGTAGCGGAAGCTCAGCGTGTAAGAGCCAGCCGTGGCGGCGTTCACCGCCCAGTTGATGGATCCGCCGGATTTTGGCAGATCTACGTAGCCGGTCCCGGTGTAGCCGCCGTACTTCTTCGAGATCACTGCGCCGCCGCCCAGCGTCGCGGACTCGGCCTGGTAGACGACCGGCACGCTCAGGGTCTTGGCCGACACGGTGTTGCTATAGCCGGAATCGCCCGCGTTATTGGTCGCGCGAATACGGAACTGGTACGAAGTGGCCGCGATGAGATTACCGGCGCTGTAACTGGTCGCATTGGCCAGAGCGGTGCCGATCTGCGTAAAGGTCGCGCCGCCATCGGAACTGATCTCGACCTTGAAGCCGCTCTCGTTGTTGCTGGCGTCAGTCCAGGTGAGATTGATCTGATTCGCGGTAGCGGTTGTCGCCTTCAGGGTCGATGGCGCGGTCGGCGGGGCGAGGGTGACCGTCACCGCTGCCGTGCCGTTAACGCCGGCGGCGGAGGCCTGCACCGTCGCGGCGCCCGCCGTTCCCGTCGCCGTGTACAGCCCCGCTGTATTGATGCTGCCGCTGCCGGAAATCACCGACCAGGTGAACGTCGGCGGCGTTGCCATTGCAGCGCCGAATTGGTCGTACGCTGCCGCCGAGAACTGTTTCGTCGCGTTGGTGTTGACCGATGTCGACGCTGGCGTGACGGCGACGGTCGTCGTCGTCTGATTCACGGTTACGTTCACGTTCGCGGTCGTGCTGAGCCCCTGCGTGTCCTTCACGAGCACGCTGAACGCGTACGAACCGGCCTGTGTAAAGGTTGCCACGGTGCTCTTGGCAGCGTTGGTGCTGTTCGCGCTGAACGAAACCGCCGCCGGCCCGGTATACGACCACGTGTACGACAGATTCGCTTCGCCGCCGTCGTCAGCACCTAGAACAGTGAGGGTCGTTGTCGTGCCCGCGACCGGATTTGGGCTGCCGCTGGGGGGCGTGGCAATGGTGGGCGCGGCGTTGGTCGTGCCGCCCGGCGCGGTGATCGAGACGACGTTCGTGAACGCCGACGTGCCCGCCGGGTTCGCCGACCGCACGCGGTAGTAATACAGCGTGCCGGCCACCACGGTCGTGTCGGTGTACGTCGTGACGTTGGTACTGGTCGACGCCAGATCGGTGTAAGTCGTGCCGTCGAGGCTGCGCTGGATGCGGAAGTAAGTTTCGTTGTTCGAGTTGTCCTGCCAGGTCAGCACGATTTTGCTGGCGGTGTTGGTCGTCGCAATGAGACTCGTCGGAGCCTTGGGAATCGACTGGATGATCGAGACGTCTGAGAAGGTCGCCAGTCCTGCCGTCGCTGCGTCGTGCGATGTGGCGGCCAGGCCGGTCTTGAGAGACGTGCCCATCGCGATCGTCACGCTGCCGACGGTCGTCCACGTGGACCCATCGCCGCTGTAGGCGCCGGTGTAGGTGTCGCCGCTGCGGACGATGCGAACCCAAAGCGGATCCTCCTTACCCGTGGTCCACGTCGTGGTTGCGACCGCACCCGCAGCCGTGCGGTACTCGAACGCAACACGGTGTCCGGCCGTGAGGAACACGCCAACGAAGGGCGCGTCGGCGGCGGTGCCGGCGCGGAACATCACGCCAGCCTTGGCGTCGGCGTTGGTGTTGGCGATGCCGGTCACTTTCGCGCGCAGCGTTCCGTCACCGGAAAAGTCTTTGCCCGCGAACTGGAACTGGTCGGCCGTGCCGTTGATGTCCGCGCCCGCGCCGCGGAGCGTCCAGGTGGCCGTCTTGAAGTAGGCCGATGATCCCGCAATGGCGGGCGAGCCGATGTCGGTGCTAGTCCACCCGCTGGGGAACGGCACCACCGGCTGCGTGGGCGGTTGGTACGCGCCGACAACGATGGGCAGACCGGGGCTGAGGCTATATCCGGACTGCGGCGCCACCTCCGCAACGGCCGTGTCGGCCGAGTAGATGCGCATGTAATCAAGCTGCATGTGCGCCGGGAACAGCGTCGTCCCGTCCGGATTCCCGGGCCAGTAACCACCGACGGCCAGGTTGATCAGCGTGTACATCGGCATGTTCACGCGGTTGATTTGCGTCTGGGTCAGGACGCCGTCAACGTACCACTTGACCTCCTTGGCATCCCACTCGAAACCGTAGGTGTGGAATCCGGTGGCGCTGTCGACCTGGGCGGCGTAGTTGGCACCGGCGGAGCGGTGATCGCCCGCGCTCCCTTTCCAATGCGACGTTTGATAAATCGAATCGGTGTCGTGCCCGAGCACTTCGAAGATGTCGTACTCCGGCGGCCACGAACCATTGGAAGGCAGCATCCAGAACGCCGGCCACAATCCTTTGCCAGCGGGCAACTGGGCGCGAAGCTCGAAGTATCCGTACTGCTGGTAATAATGCTGAGCGGTCGTGATCTCCCCGGAAACGTACGGCAGGCCGTTAGAGTAAATGCCCGCCGGCGTCGGCTCGGCGGTGATGGTCAGTACACCGTCGGCCGAAACGCTGAACGGGTTGTAGCCATTGGAGGCGGTGTCGGAATACCACTCCTGCTCGCCGTTGCCCGACAGCGTGCGGTTGTTCCAGTAGTCGGTGGTCTTCCACTTGGTCGTGTCGAAGGTGTTAAATTCGTCGTCGAACGACAGGTGATAGGCTGCACTTAGAAGCGTCCGACCCTCCAGGGATTCGACGCAAAAAATCTCTCGAACATTGAACCGCCTCGCCCGATCACGGTGCTTGTTCATGCGGCAACCCTCTAAAGGGGAAGATTGCTCGCCTCGATTCGAGCGGTCTCCCGCCAACAAGATAGAGAACTTGAGGAGATGAGGATAGTCGGGCGAAAGTTCGGAAATGCGAAAAACCTGTATGGTTTTGCGACTTGCGAATGTGGCCGCTCCTTTGAGCGATGGTGTTCAACGGCGCGACGAGGGCCGACTGAAACCGATAGCGCGTGGGCCCGGCAAGGAGACAGCAGTCCCGCGGGTGGTAGGCGATACCAGGTCAATCGACCAATGCCGGTGGCTATACAGTGACGGCCGCCGCTTCCTCGACATGTAGCAGGTGATAGTCGTACGCGTCCACCAGCGCCTGCCAGCTTGCGTCGATGATGTTGCCGCTCACGCCGATGGTGCCGAAGACTTCTTTCGTCTCCGGGCCGTCGTTGCGGCGCCATTCGATCACTACGCGCACCTTGGCGCTGGTTTCGTCCTTGCTGTTGATGACGCGGACCTTGTAGTCGATCAGGTGCAGCAGATCGATCGCGGCGTAGTGCGGGCGGAGCGCCTTACGGAGCGCGGCGTCGATCGCGGCGATCGGGCCGTCGCCGGCGGCGACTCGGTGCTCGACCGTTTCGTTGATCTTCAGCTTCACGGTGGCCTCGGCGGTCGGCTCTTCGCCGTCTCGCTTGGTCACTTCCACGCGGTACGTGTCGAGCTTGAAGAACGGATGATGCCGGCCGATCTGTTTGCGCAGCAGCAGCTCAAAGCTCGCCTCGGCGGCTTCAAACTGGAAGCCTTCGTTTTCAAGATTCTGCACCTGTTCTAGCACGGCCCGTTGGACGGCCTTGTCGTCTTCGAGGCGGAACTTCTTGCCGATCTTGCTGGCGATGTTGCTCACGCCGCTCATTTCGCTGATCAGGATCTTCCGGCTGTTTCCGACGGCCTCGGGCGAGACGTGCTCGTACGTGCTGGCGTCTTTCTGCACGGCGTGCACGTGCATGCCGCCCTTATGGGCAAACGCGCTGCTGCCGACGAACGGTTGGCCGTTCTGCAGGTTCATGTTGGCGATTTCGTACACGTAGCGGCTGGCTTCCGTGAGATTTTGCAGCGTGCCGGGCTGCAAACAGTCGAGCTTGTACTTGAGCTGCAGGTTGGCGATGAGGGAGATCAAATCCATGTTGCCGCAGCGCTCGCCGACGCCATTCATCGTGCCCTGGGCGTGATCAGCCCCTGCGCGGATGGCCGCCAGCGCGTTGGCAACGGCCAAGGCGCTGTCGTTGTGCGTGTGGATGCCGACTGTCACGTTCGACCGCGCTCGCACGGCTTCAACCGCTTCGGCGATCTGCTCCGGCATGGTGCCGCCGTTGGTGTCGCAGAGGCAGAGCACTTTCGCGCCGGCCTTCTCGGCTGCTTCCAAAGTCTGCAACGCATAATCGCGATTGCTGCGGAACGTGTCGAAGAAATGCTCAGCGTCGTACACCACAAACCGGCCGGCGGCGGTCATGACACTCAGCGTGTCGGAGATCATCGCCAAGTTTTCTTCCAGCGACACGTTCAGCACCATCTTGGCGTGGTAGTCGCTGGTCTTGCCGACGATGGTGACGCACGGCGTTTCGGCCGCGAGCAGGGCCTTCACGCCTGCGTCGTCGGCGGCGTTGATGCCGCGGCGGCGGGTCATGCCGAATGCAGAAACGCGGGCGTGCTTCAGCCGCACCAGGCGGATCTCCTGAAAGAACGCGGCGTCCTTCGGATTGCTCAGCGGGAAGCCGCCTTCGATGTAGTCAACGCCCAGCTCGTCGAGTTTCACGGCGATCAGCAGCTTGTCCTGCAGGGAGAGATTGAAGCCTTCGCCCTGCGTGCCGTCGCGGAGGGTGGTGTCGTAGATTTCGATGCGTCGCGTGCTCATGTGATACCTGCTTGTTTCGCCAACAAAAAACCCTGCCGTGGGGCAGGGCCGATTGATCGCTCTTATGGACGTACGTGATCAGCCCTACCCGAGTTGTCGTGGGGTAATAATAATCGGTGTCGGGCTGAATTGCGTGCTGTGCTGCATGGAGTCGAATGATATCGCGGTTACGGAAAAGGTCAAATCAGGTCAGTTTGAGCCGAAATTCACCGGCTTGTTCGTGTACAGAAACACCCGGCCGGTGCGCTGCGAGACGGCGATCCACCATTGGCAGTGATTCTGATCCATCACGGAAAGTTGCGTGGCGTCGGCCAGCTCGGCCGGCCGCCACCAGGCGAGCGTCACGGGTGCGGCCGGTGCGGCGGTGTCGAGATGATCGAACTCGCTTACCTCGGCGGGGGATTTTTCGCCGTAACCCATCGCGGTTAGTTTGAGGAGATCAACCTGCGGGCGGTCGAGCTTCAACTCGTACCAGCAGGCGGGGTCGCCTTCTTCGCGCGTGTACATGTGAATCACGCGGGCCGCAGACACGTTGATCTGGTAAGGCTCAACCGGCGCTTCAGCGACCGCAATCGGCGCGGTGGGTTTCGCCGGCGGCGGGGCAATGACTGCCTTGGCGGCGTCCGGCGCCGGTTTGGGCACGGGCGACTGAACCGGTTCCGTATCCAAGGGCGGTTTCGACTCGGGCGCTTTCGGCGGAGGGCCAAGATCGAGTTCGCCGACGCGCGGCGAACGGGTCCACGCCTGCCATGCCCAGTCATTGTTCACCAGATCATCAGGCTCGCGCGACGCGTACACGATCTCGGGAAGTTTGGGTTCCGGTGCTGCGACCGTGACGGCCGGCGTGGGCGGGTTGACTTCGGGAGCGACCAGCGGGGCGGCTATTGCGGCGGCCGGCTTCGCGAGCGCCATCGACGGCGTTCCGAGAGCGATTGTCGGCTCCTGTCGCGGCGCTGCGGACGACATGGCGACGGCGGAATCAGGCGTGCTGTCGGTTAACAGATACGCACCGCCCACCAGAGCGCCTGCGAACACGAGAAACGCTCCAAAGGTCGCGGCTCGTTCAAATCGGCTGAGAGAAACGGGCATCAGGTCGTCCGGTTAAGGAAATCACCATGATTCCCAAACTGATTTATCGACCAAAAACGTGGTTCGTCATGACGCAAAACGGTCACGCCATCGCCCATGCTTTCCACATCTGCCGAAAGGCGGCCTCAACGTGGTGGGTGAAGCGTGGGGCGTCCATTAGTGGCGATGCCTGCAGCCGCGGGCGGAGGGTGCGTCGCAGTTCGGCCAGCCGGGGTAAATCGCGGGCGAGGCCGGCGGCGATGTCGACATAGTTTTTCTCGTCCAGCGCCGCGAGTTCCGTCAGCCCGAGGTTGGAGAGCTGGCTCCACCCGGCCCGGCTGACGGCGGTTTGGCCGACCAGCGTGACGACCGGCACGCCCATCCACAGCGAATCGAGGCTGGTGGTGTGGCCGTTGTAGGGGAACGTGTCGAGGCCGATATCGATGCGGTGGTACAGCTCGAGGTACTTCTGCCGCGGCTGCTTGGGCGTGAACTCGATACGGTCGGCGGAGATGCCGGCGGAGCCGATCGTTTTCAGAAACCGATCCCTTTGCGAACCGGGGGCTGACAAGATCAGCAAGCGCGAGTTGGGCACGGCGTTCATCACTTTGGCCCATAGCGCGATGACGTCGTCGTTGGTCTTGCTGAAGTTGCTCAAGCAGCCGAACGTAACGTGGCCGGCGGTGCTCGCGGGCAGTTCGTTCACGCCGGGCTCTGTGCCGCGCGGGTCGTAACACCAAAAGCTGTCCGGCAGCACGATCGACTGCTCGACGTAGTTGCTCTTGATCGACACCGGCGGATCGAGGTACGGATCGGTCAGCCGGTAATCGATCGCCTCCAACCCCGTGCCGCCGGGATATCCGGCGAACGTGACCTGCACCGGCGCGGGCTTGCGCGTAAACAGCAGCAGGCGATTGTTGGCCATGTGGAGCGCGCAGTCGACGAGCACGTCAATCCGATCCTCGCGGACCATCTGAGCGGCCTGGTCGTCGGGCACGCCGAAAATATTTCGCCAGCCGTCGGCGTGGGATTTGAAAGCTTCGGTCATCGAGTCGGGATTCGACACGTTCGAGTAGCAGAAGAGTTCGAAGTCCGCCCGGTTGTGATGCTCGAACAGCGGCAAAAGGTTGTAGCCGACGACGTGCTGGCGGAAATCCGGCGACACGTAGCCGATCCGTAGCCGCCGGCCGGGCGAGCGGTCGTTGCCGTAGGAGCGGATCGTCGGCAGGAATCGGCGGGCACGCTGCTGGTCCCATGCTTTCAGCTCGCGGAGAATCGCTTCGCCGTCGTAGTGCGGGTGAAAATTCAGCGCGTACACCTTGTTGCTGTGGGCCGTCGGATCGACATTCGTGAGATGGGCCGCGTGGTCGTAGCTCGACACGGCCTCTTCGATCTTGCCCTGCGTGAATTGCACGTTGCCGAGGTTGGTCCACGCCTTGAGGTTGTTGTGATCGATCGCCAGCGACTGCACGAAGGCCGCGGTTGCCTCATCCGGCTCGCCCTTGCTGTTCAGCGCGTTGCCCAGATTGTTAAACGCGGCCGAGTCCCACGGCTTCAGCTCGATCGACTTGCGGCACGCGGCGATCGCCTCGTCCACCTTGCCGATCGTCAGTTTGGCGTGGCCGAGGTTGCTGAGCGCCTCGGGGCTGTTGGGCTTCAGTTCGATCGCTCGCTCGTACACGGCGATCGCTTCCTCCACCCGACCGGTCGTCTGCAGCGCGGCCCCGAGATTCACCATCGCGTCCACAAAGTTCGGCCGCTGGGCGAGCGCCTTTTTGTAGGTGTCGATCGCCTCCTGAATCTTGCCGAGCGAAAGCAGGGCGTTGCCCAGGCTGTTGACCGCTTCGGGGAACTGCGGCTTAAGCTTGATCGCCTCGCGAAGGGCGATGACCGCCTCTTCAAACTCTTTCTTGCCACGGAGGGCGTTGCCCAGGTGATAATGGGCGTCCGGGTAGTCCGGCTGAATGGCCAGTGATTGCGCGCACGCTTTTCGCGCCTTGTCGTATTCCTTTTGAGCGTTGAGCAGCGACGCCATGTTTGCCCAGTACGCCGCAATGCCCGGGTTAATCGAGATGGCCTTGCCGATGAGGTTGATCGCGCTGACCAGGTCGCCGCATTGAAACGCCACCGCGCCGAGCAAGCTCAGGGCATCAGAATGGTTCGGCTCTTTCGACAGCACCTGCCGATACGCTGCCTCCGCGTCGCGCATCCGCCCGGCCCGGTAGTGGCTGACGCCTTGCTCCAACAATTCTTGTGTGCTTGATTCACTCATGAAAATACGCCGCCCGTGCAGCGGCGTGGGTTATACCCGAAAAGGGCGATGCGATCAGGCGTGATTTACTCGCTCACTTGCACCGACCCGCGCATCCGCGGGTGGTACGAGCAGACGTACTGAAAACTGCCGGCCTTATTGAAGTGGAACGTGTACATGGCGCCCGGCTTGAGATTGCCTGAATCAAACGAGTGATCGACGGCCGACACCGTATGGTCGCGGTCGTCGGCGTTAATCCAGGTAATGCTGCCGCCGGCTTTGAGGTTCACATTGGCGGGCTGGAACTGCAGATCGCGGATGCGGACGGTGACGTTCACGTCTTGCCCGTCGCCTTTTTCCGGCGCGGCCCCGATCAGGCCGGCGGTGGCGATCATCAACAACAGGATGAAGAAGAAATGTCGCATCGAATACGTCGTGCGTTAAGGCAATGAATTATACCATCTCGCCAACGTCGAGCCGGTATTTGCGCATTTTCTTGTAGAGCGTGGTGCGGTTGATATCCAGCTCGGCCGCGGTGGCCTGGCGGTTCCATTCGTTGCGCTTGAGGGCCGCTTCGATAATGCGCCGCTCGGGCACTTCGAGCGCGGCTTCCAGGGTCATCGGCCGATCGGTCACGTCCGCGTCCGACGAGTGCGGCGTGGGGGCCTTGCCGTTGTAGAACTGCACCGGGTCGGGCAGGTCTTCCACTTCCACCTGCAGCTTGCGCGTGAGCACGACGGCGCGCTCCACCGCGTTCTCCAGCTCGCGCACGTTGCCCGGCCAGTCGTACCGCTGCATGGCCGCCATCGCCTCTTCGCTGAAGCCGAGAATCTCGCGACCCGTCTGCTGCTTGAACTGTCGCAGGAAGTGCGTGGAGAGCAGCGGAATATCGCTCAGCCGCTCCTTCAGGCTAGGCATACGAATGTTGACGACGTTGATGCGGTAGTACAGATCCTGCCGGAATTTCTGCTCGGCTACCATGGCGGCCAAATCCACGTTCGCGGCCAGGATGATTCGCACGTCCACGGTTTTGGTCTCGCTGCTGCCGACCGGTTCAAACGCCCGCTCCTGCAGCACGCGGAGCAGTTTCACCTGAAACGCCGGCGACGCGGAATTGATTTCGTCGAGAAAGATCGTCCCGCCGTCCGCCGCGAGGAAGCGACCCGGCTTGTCGCCGATCGCGCCGGTGAACGCGCCCTTCACGTGGCCGAACAGTTCGCTCTCGAGCAGGCTTTCCGGCAGGGCACCGCAGCTGATTTCGATGAACGGTTTATCGCGGCGACTCGACCGATGATGAATCGCCCGCGCCACCAGCGACTTGCCGCAACCCGATTCACCAGTCATCAACACGGTGGTGCGGCTGTCCGCGACGGCCTCCACCAGATCGAACACCTTCAGCATCCGGTGATCGTGCCCGACGATGTTCTCCAGTCCGAACCGCAAGTCGAGCTGCTGCCGGAGTGTTTGATTTTCGAACAGCAGCGACTGCTGCCGCACGGCTTTCTCCACCACCACGCGGATTTCGTCGTCCACGATCGGCTTGGTGAGGTAATCGAACGCGCCCATCTTGGTGGCTTCCACCGCGCCTTCGATCGACCCGTAACCCGTGATGATGATCACCACCACGTGCGGGAAGCGGCGGCGGATATCGCGCAGGAATTCGGCCGGCTTAATCCCCGGCATATTGATGTCGGCCAGCAGTAGTTCAATCTGCCCGTTCTCAAGCTGCGATACGGTTTCTTCCGCGCGGTCGGTCGTCTTGACGTCGTACCCTTCGCGACGCAGAAACTGCCCGAGCGATTGCAGGATGATCCGGTCTTCGTCGAGGATCAAAAGTCGTGGTTTGTGGGGCGTGTTGGCTTGAAGCATCATGCGGCGAGTCCTTTTTCGTTCTTGGGTATTCATCGACACGCCGGGCCGTTGCGAATAAGCATCGTGGGGAATTTTGCAAAATAAAATCGAGCGTTTATCGGCCGGGGTGTGGCGAACGGAGGACACGACGCATTATCGGACGCCGTCCGCTTGTCCATTGCCTCGGTTGGCTTCTACAATCCCCCGCATGAGCCAACGCATGGAACAGCTGCAGAAGATGCTTGAACGCGAGCCGAACGACCCATTCCTGCTGTACGGCGTGGCGATGGAACACAAAAAGGCCGGCCTGCACACCGACGCGATTGAGTTTTTTGAGAAAACCATCGCCGTCGATTCCGGCTACTGCTACGCGTTCTATCAGCTCGGCCAAACGTACGAGGAGATGGGCGACACGGCCCTTGCCAAGAAGGCGTACGAGGACGGAATCGTCGCCGCCAAAGTGAAGGGCGACGACCACGCGAAGAGCGAACTGGAGACGGCGCTGGCGATGCTGTGACACAGCGTTGAGTGCGCAGTTTGTCATCCTGAGCGTACTCGCGAAGAATCTGGCTTTGATCGACGATTGACGCAGATCCTTCGCGAGTACGCTCAGGATGACGATCTGAATTCCGAGGAAGTAACGGACGTACCATGGTCGACGGAATCCTCCAGTTTCTGAAAACTCCCGAATGGCGCCGGCAGGTCCGTTGGCGCCGGATGATCTGGAACACCTTCAACCGCCTGGGCCTCACCGGCATTCACGCGTTGCCGCTCAATCGCCGGTGGGTGGATATCCAACGCCGCAAAATGAAGATGCACAATCTCGATCCCGCCAACGTAGGGATGAAGATCGTGCAGATCTCCGATCTCCATCATTCGCCGGTGGTGTGGCAGAAGTACCTTGTGCAGTACATCCGCCTGGTGAACGACCTGCAGCCGGATTGTGTGGTCGTGACGGGTGACCTGATCACCGGCGGCTACCGATACGCCCACCGCATCGCGACGATCCTGTCGCATCTGCACGCGCCGCTGGGTGTGGTCTGCACGATGGGCAATCACGACTACAGCATGTATGGGAAGAGCGCGCCGGAAGAGGGCGAACGCCGGGCCGACTATCTGGAGAAGTGCCTGAAGGCCCGCAACCTCATCGTGCTGCGAAACCAGGTACTGTCGATCAAGCGGCCCGGAGCGCAAACTCCGGTGACCATTGTCGGGCTAGACGACGAATGGTCTGGCCACCTAGATGCAAATGTCGCATTCAAGGGAGTCGATCCGTCGCACCCCATCGTCTGCCTCAACCACAACCCGGTGAACTGCTCCGAACTCATGGACTACCCCTGGCAGTGGATGCTCAGCGGCCACACCCACGGCCGGCAGGTTGCGACGAGCAAGTTCGGCAGACGCTTTTACCCCCATCGATACCGCCACTTCACCCACGGCTACTACGCCGTGAACGGAAGGCACCTGTACGTCAATCGCGGCCTCAGCTATGGGCAGCGGATCCAGGATTGGTGCAGGCCTGAGATCACTGTCTTCAAGCTCGATCACGCCAGTGAGCAGGATGCCGCGCTGGATGCGGCGCACACCGTTTAGGGTGTGTCACATTTGGCATGCCGTGAGCGACACACACAAAATCGCAAAATTAAAAATTTGATCGACGTTTTTGGAACGCCGTCGCGGCTTTTGAGGTGACCGGTGCGCGCCAGCCTTCGCGTTTGCGCACCGCCCAAGGTTCATTGGGAGGGCTCGACAATGGACGAGCAGAAAGGAGCGACGATGTACGAGAGCAGGTTGAAAAAACGAACCCAATTTACCGTGATCGCGAACACTTGCGCGATAAAACAAAATGAACAAACGAACCCAATTTCAATCTGGGTAATCCGTTCTGCCACTTGCGGCTTCGCGAGTTCCATCACCGCTCGTACCTGCGAAGCCGCAAGCGGCCGTCCAAAAAGAACAAACGAACCCAATTTCGTCGCAAATCCTGCCCGGTGTGCGACATATGAACGATCCCAATCGCCGGCGCTCACTTCAGGCGATGTTGCATTTGACGCCATTTCTCGTAACGTTCCACTCCCAATGCAGACGCGCTACGACCAAGCCGACGTACGACGCCTGCTCGATCAGTTGGCCGACGCCATCGCCGCCGGCTTTTCCAGCAAAGAACCGTTAATCATCGTCGGCATTCGCACCCGCGGGGAGACGCTCGCGCAGCGGCTGACGCCGATGCTCGTATCCCGCGGTTTCGACAAGATCAGCCGCGGCGTGCTCGACATCACCCTCTACCGCGACGACCTGTCCGAGATCGGCCCGCGACCGATGGTGCGGCCCACGCATATCGAGATCGACATCAACTCCAAGCCGCTGCTGCTGGTGGACGACGTGCTGTTCACGGGCCGGACGGTGCGGGCGGCGATGGACGCGCTGGCGGACTTCGGTCGGCCGAGCGCGATCCGCCTCGCAGCGCTCGTCGACCGCGGCGGGCGCGAACTGCCGATCCAGGCGGACTTTGTCGGCGTGACGCAAAAGGACGTGCCATTGACCCATCGCGTGAAAGTGAAGCTGGCCGAGACTGACGGGGCGGATGAGATCGTCATCGAACCCCGTGACAGCAAGGGGGACGCCAAATGAGCGAACCCACCGAGCCGCGATGGACGCGCAAGCATCTTCTGGGTCTTGAAGAACTCTCGGCCGACGAAATCAAAATCGTCCTCGACACCGCGTTGTCGTTTAAGGAAGTCTCCACGCGGTCGGTGAAAAAAGTCCCCGCCCTCCGCGGCCGGGTGATGGTGAACGCGTTCTTCGAAGACTCCACCCGCACCCGCACCAGCTTCGCGCTGGCCGCCCAGCGGCTGAGCGCCGACATCCTCGACTTCTCCGAAAAAACCAGCAGCACCAGCAAGGGCGAAACGCTCATCGACACCGCCCGCAACATTGAGGCGATGGGCGTCGACATCATCGTCCTTCGCCACAAGGCGGCAGGTTCGGCGCACCTGCTCGCCCGCAGCGTGAAGTGCAGCGTGGTGAACGCCGGCGACGGCTCGCACGAACACCCCACGCAGGGCCTGCTCGACCTCTACACCATCCGCGAACGCTTCGGCAAGATCGAAGGGTTGAAAGTCGCGATCGTAGGCGACATCGCCAACAGCCGCGTGGCCCGGTCGAACATCTGGGCCCTTACCAAGTTCGGCGCCAAGGTCTTCCTCGTCGGCCCGCCGACGCTGCTTTCCAAATCGTTCGAATCGCTCGGCGCCAAAGTCGTCCACAATTTCGACTCCATCGTCGGCGACATGGACGTGATCAACATGCTCCGCGTGCAATTCGAGCGCATCCAGAGCAGCCAGTTCCCCAGCGTGCGGGAGTTCACCCGCATGTATGGATTGACCTGGGACCGCTTCCAACGCTGCAAGAAAGACGTCTTCATCATGCACCCGGGGCCCATGAACCGAGGAATCGAAATCCAGAGCGACATCGCCGACGGCCCGCAGAGCGGCATTCTGACGCAGGTAACGAACGGCCTGGCGGTCCGCATGGCGGTGCTTTACCTGGTGTCGCAGGTGGGGGGCCAATCATGACGATTCTCATCAAGAACGGCGTGGTGATTGATCCATCGCAAAAGTTGGAAAAGAAACTAGATGTTCTGCTGAAGGACGGAAAGATCGCCGCCGTCGGAGCGGGCGCGAGTTCCGCGAACGCCGACCGCGTGATCGATGCGGCCGGGAAGTACGTCACGCCCGGGCTGATCGACATTCACGTGCATTTCCGCGAGCCGGGCGACGAAGAAGAAGAGACCGTTGCCAGCGGGGCGGCGGCGGCGGTGGCGGGTGGGTTTACGACCGTCTGTTGCATGCCGAACACCAAGCCTACGCTCGATAACGAGGCGCAGATCGAGTTCATCCTGCGCGAATCGCAGCGGGTGGGGCTGGCCAATGTGTATCCGACTGGCGCGATCACCAAGGGCCGCGAAGGGAAAGAACTCGCGGAGATCGGCCAGATGCACGAGCGCGGGGCGGTCGGGTTTACCGACGACGGCGTGGGCGTGGGCGATGCATCGGTCATGCGCAAGGCGCTGCAGTACGCCAACATGTTCGACACGGTACTCATGCAGCACTGCGAAGAGCCGACGCTCAGCAAAGGCGCGATGCACGCGGGCCTGGTGAGCAACACGCTCGGCATGCCGGCCGTGCCGGCCGAGGCGGAGCAGCTCATGATCGCGCGCGATCTGCTGCTCAATCGCACCATCAACTGCCGCTACCACGTGCAGCACATCAGCACGGCCTGGAGCGTGGAGCTCATCCGCCGCGGCAAGCGTGACGGCCAGCGCGTGACGGCTGAGGTTGCGCCGCATCACCTGCTGCTGACGGACGAAAGCTGCCGGACGTTCGACACGAATTTCAAAATGAACCCGCCGCTGCGCACCGCGGCCGACGTGGCGGCGTGCATTGAAGGCGTTAAGGATGGCACGATCGATCTGCTGGCGACCGATCATGCACCGCACCTGGCGGAAGAAAAGGAACTGGAGTTTCAGTTCGCGCCGAACGGCATCATCGGCCTGGAGTGTGCGCTGGCGCTCTACATCAAGGCGTTGATCGAGCCCGGCCACATCGGCTGGATGAAGCTGATCGACATGATGACGGCCAAGCAGGCCGAGATCGTGAAGCTAAAGAAGGGCACGCTGGCCGTCGGCGCGGACGCCGACGTGACGATCATCGATCCGAACCTGAAGTGGAAGATCGACAAGGAAGCGTTCGTCAGCCGCAGCCGCAACTGTCCGTTCCATGGCTGGGACGTGACAGGGCGTGCAGTGACGACGATCGTCAACGGCGAAGTAAAGTGGCAGTTGCCGGGCTAGTTGCGGGCGCTGTGATCGGCGACGAAGTGCGGCGCGTCGCTGTTCATCGCGAACGCCGGGTCTTCCTGCTTGGCGCTGAACTGGGCCTTGGCGAAGTCGGGCCACACTTCGTTGTGACCTGATGCGAGATCGGCGTTGTAACCCACCGGCTGAATGCTCCATCCGATGAAGACAGCCAGTAGTGGGATCAGTCCGAGTGTGACGAGTTTCTGTTTCATTTACGTCTCCTTACAACCGTTCGACTTCAAATCCGTTTATTAGCAATTCCTTGCTAAGCCAGTCGAACACAACCTGTTAAAAGGAGATATCGGGCTTGGCCCCTTTAGAGCATCAACCGATCGGCCACTTTAGGTTATCGGACGCTCGATGGACGGGAGGTGGATTTCCCGAGGGGGCATGGGGCGGGCACTGATGGCACGCGCGGGGCGCGAAGTGGGCCCGCTCGGATTCGAACCGAGAACCAAGGGATTATGAGTCCCCTGCTCTAACCGTTGAGCTACAGGCCCCGGTCTGCTGGGTGGTGTGTTACAGCGCCAGTTCGTTCTTTTCGCCGGTACGAATGCGAATGGTTTCGGCCACCGGGTAGACGAAGATTTTGCCGTCGCCGACTTCGCCGGTGCGGGCGGCTTCAACCACTGCGTTCACCGCGGCTTCGCGTTCTTCCGATTTCACGCAGATCTTCAGCATGACCTTCGGCACGAAACCGACGTCCATCTTGGCGCCGCGGTACCGCTCGGTGTGGCCCATCTGCCGGCCGAAGCCTTTGCACTCGATGGCGGTCACGCCAAGGATGCCGAGTTTGGCCAACGCGGTTTTGACGGCGTCGAGTTTGTTCGGCTTGATTACTGCTTCGATCATCTGCATGACGGCTCCTTGGCGGCTTCTAAATCGGTTGGTTTCCGCCTCGGATCATACCGAAGTCGCGCCGATTCACAAAATACCGACTAGGAGAATTGCCTAGCACACTTCGTCGAGCACGTGCTCGGCCACGTAGATGGGGACGGTGGTGGCGATGCCCAGTGCGATCGCGTCGCTCGGGCGGCTGTCGATCTCGATCCGGTTGCCGTTCTGGCGGATGACGACCTGGGCGAAAAAGGTGTGTTCCTGGAGGTTGTTGATCTCGATCCGCTCGACCTCGCCGCCGAGCTGCTCGATGACGTTGGCCAGCAGGTCGTGCGTGAGCGGGCGCGGTGTGGGTTTGCCCTTGAGCCGGCGGTCGATGGCGTACGCCTCGCCGCTGCCGATGACGATGGGGAACTTGCGCTCGCCGTCCACTTCCTTGAGAATGATGATCTGCGAGTCCTGCATCTCCGAGATGATGATCTTGTGAAGTTCCATCTGAACGGACATGACGGGCTCCTTGCTGTGTGAGACTAGAACTCCGGCAGGCGCAAGTCAAGGCGATTCTGTTGCGACGCGGTCGCTTCAGCCCGCGCGTGCATAGCTGGCCCGGAACGCGCCGGGCGTGCTGCGAACTGCCTTGCGAAACACCACGTTGAAGTAGCTGGCCGATGAGAACCCGCACGCGGTCGCCACCTGCGGCAGGGTGAGCTCGGTTTCGATCAGCAACTGCCGGGCGCGATCGATGCGGATACGAAGGATCTCGTCGAGGATCGACCGGCCGAGTGCGAGGCGGAACCGGCGCTCAAGCTGGCGGCGGGAGATCGTCATGGCGCGGGTCACGTCGTTCACGGTGATCATTCGCCCGGCATTGGCGTGCACGTACCGCACGGCCTCAGCAACCTCGGTATCCGCGATGGCGAGCGTGTCGGTCGACTGCCGCGTGATCACGCCCTGCGGCGGGACAAGGACGAGCGACGATGGGATCGGCTGATGATTGAGCAACCGCTCGAGCATGGCGGCTGCTTCGAAGCCGATGCGCTCGCGCGCGGTGTTGATGGTGGAGAGCGGCGGATAGGCGAGGCCTTGGATCAGGTCATCATTATCGACGCCGAGCACGCCGACTTCATCCGGCACGCGAAGCTTGGCGGCGCGACAGCTTTCGAGAACGGCCAGTGCGGCCCGATCATTGCACGCCATGACGGCGAGCGGGCGACGAGCCTTCTCAAGCGCCTTGGCCAGCCGCGCGGGATCGTGAACAAGTAGTGCGGTGAGATCCGATTCGAGCAGTCGCTGGACGAATCCCTCGTGCCGCAATGTCACGAACTGCTTTTCGTACGGAGCGTAGAAAATGAAGTTCCGATAACCGAGCCGAAGAAAGTGCTCGGCGCCGAGTCGACCGACGGCTTTGTCGTCGGACACCACCGACGGCATCTGCCCCGACTCCAATTTCGACGACACGTTGACGACGGGAATCTTCAGCGAGCCGAGTTTGGTCAACTGCAGCGGGGTGGCGGCCTGCACGATAAGTCCGTTAAAATCAGTCAGATGGCTCATCAGCGACGTTTCGTTCACGCCCTCCACGCGACAGACCCATGCGCGAGCCGATGCGAACGGCGTGATGCCGCGCAGCACGCCGCGCGAGTATCCGCCGACGTTATTCACGATCACGCCGACGCGAATGTTCGCTTGTTCCGCCCGCATAAACGGACTCCTCGTTCGCCTACATCCATTATCAGCAGGATGTCGCAAAATTAAAATGGTTGTGCGCAAACTTCTATGGTCGATAGTAGACGTAGGAGATAAAGTACTCGCATGGCAAGCACAATTAAGCGCATTCTGGTCACCGGCGGCGCCGGGTTTCTCGGCTCACACCTTTGCGACCGATTCGTCGCGCAAGGGCACGACGTGGTCTGTCTCGACAACTTCTTCACGAGCCAGAAGAGCAACGTCGCTCACCTGCTCGGCAAGCCGAACTTCGAACTCGTGCGGCACGATATCGTGCAGCCGATCAATCTCGAGGTCGATGAAATTTACAATATGGCATGCCCTGCGTCGCCGCCTCACTATCAGTACAACCCCGTGAAGACGATGAAGACGTCGGTCGTCGGTGCGATCAACATGCTTGGGCTGGCAAAGCGCGTTCGCGCTAAGATCCTTCAGGCCAGCACCAGCGAAGTGTACGGCGAGCCGCTGATCAATCCGCAGACCGAAGAATACTGGGGCAACGTCAATCCGATCGGCATCCGCAGCTGCTACGACGAAGGCAAGCGCGCGGCCGAGACCTTGTTCATGGACTACCACCGCCAGAATGGCGTGAACATCCGCATCATCCGAATCTTCAACACCTACGGCCCGCGCATGCACCCGTATGACGGCCGCGTGGTGAGTAACTTCATCGTGCAGGCGCTGACCGGCCAGGACCTCACCGTTTACGGCGAAGGCAACCAGACCCGCAGCTTCTGCTACTGCGACGATCTGCTCGACGGCATCGTCGGCATGATGAACGGCCCGGACGATTTCATCGGGCCTGTCAACCTCGGCAACCCCGGCGAGTTCACGATGATCGAACTGGCCAAGCTGGTGATCGAACTGACCGGAGCGAAGGTGAAGATCATCCACATGCCGCGCCCGGCGGACGATCCGAGCCAGCGCAAGCCCAACATTGCGCTCGCCAACGAGAAGCTGAAGTGGGAGCCGAAAGTGCAACTCCGCGACGGGCTGGCCAAGACGATCGCGTACTTCAAGAGCATCGACTTGTCGCAGTACCGCAAGCCGACGGCGCAGACGGCCCACCAGAACACCGACAAGTTCACCAAGAAGGGCAAGTAGCCGGCGAGACGCGGCATGTTTCCGGAGTTAGTATTGCAACTAACCCCCGATGCCCAAGCCGAACGTCATCTTCATCCTCGTCGACGACATGGGCTATGGCGACATGAGCCTGTTCAACGGCGGGCTCAGTCAAACGCCGGTGCTGGATGATCTCGCGAAGACGGGCATCTGCCTTACGCAGCATTACACGGCCTCGCCGGTCTGCAATCCGTCGCGGGCGAGTCTGCTGACGGGCCGCTATCCGCACCGCACCGGCAGCATCGATACCTTCGATCATTTGGGCGCGGAGCGGCTGTCGGTGCGCGAGCGCACGATCGCCGACGTCTATAAGCACGCCGGTTACGCCACGGGGCTAATCGGCAAATTCCACAACGGAACCATCGGCGACGCGTACCATCCCAACCGGCGCGGATTCGACGAATTCTTCGGCTTCCGCGGCGGGTGGCAGTACTACTTCGAGCCGCGCATCGAACGAAACGGCACGCCGCTTCGGCCGACCGGGAAATATCTCACCGACCTGCTTACCGACGAAGCGATCGACTTCGTCAGCCGTCATCAGAAAGAGCCGTTCTTCCTGCACCTGGCGTACAACTGCCCGCACTTTCCGATCGAAGCGCCGCCGGACGATGTGAAGCCTTTCGCCGATACCGGCAAGTTCACCAAGGGTGTCAGCACGATCTACGGCATGATCCGGAACATGGATCGCAACATCGGCCGGCTGCTGGAGCATTTGAAGAAGATCGGCATCGACGACAACACGATCATCCTCTTCACCAGCGACAACGGGCCTGACTTCGGCGGGAAGGGCGATACCTCGCTGCAGCGATTCAACTGCAACTTCAACGGCTCCAAGGGCAAGGTGTACGAGGGCGGCATTCGGCTGCCGATGATCGTTAGATGGCACGACGGACTGCCCGGCAAGAAGACCATCGACGCGATGGTCCATCTCACCGATTGGCTGCCCACGCTGCTGGCGATGTGCGGCATCGCGCTGCCGGACGACCATTTGCCGATCGACGGCTGGGACGTACTGCCTGTTCTGCGCGGGCAGGGCGGCAAAGTGAACCCTACGCGATTCTGGCAGTGGAATCGCTACTTCCCCTACATCGGTTCAAACGCCGCGATGCGAGACGGCGACTGGAAGCTCGTGCATCCGCGTGCGCCGCAAACCACGCGCCCGGAAGACGGCGCGCTGGACCAGGAATTGCGGAAGGATCCGTCGAAGTTCCCGGAAATCCGCCCCGGTCCCACGCGGGCCGAGATGAGCTATGGCCCGCCATCGAAGGCGGAACTGTACGACCTTCACGCCGATCCGCTCGAACAGCACGATCTCGCAGCCCAGCAGCCCGAGCGCGTGGCCGCCATGCAGCGGGAACTGGAGAAGTGGTTCGAGCAGGTCGAAGCCGACCGTCGGCAGTGTCCGGATGCGGTGTTCAAGTAGCCTTGTTCACGCCCCTGTTTCACAGCTTTCAATCTGAATGAAACTTGTTTTCGGAACTTCTACCGCCATAATCTTTTCAGTACTTACTGAAAGGACGTCATGATCGCGACAGCCACCGCCGTGCCCACCAATGCTCAGCAGCAACTCAAAACCGTGCAGGATTTGTTCATCCGCCGCTGGGGCGAGATGGGGCAGACTTGGGGCATCAACCGCACGATGGCCGAGATTCACGCATTCCTCTACATCACTGCCCAGCCGCAGTGCACCGATGACGTGATGGAGCGCCTCAACATCAGCCGCGGCAACGCGAGCATGAGCCTGCGGGCGTTGTGCGACTGGGGCATCATCCGCCGCCTGCACAAGCGCGGGGAGCGCCGGGAGTACTTTGAAAGCCTTTCCGATGTATGGGAAATCTTCAGCATCATCGCCGCCGAGCGAAAGCGCCGCGAGATGGACCCGGTGCTGGAAACGATCAAGCAATGTCAGAAAATGTTGGATGAAACGTCCCTCGGCAAAGCCGCAGCGAAGCAGGAAGTGGTTCGACTCACGCGGGAGCGGCTGGCGAGCATGGAAGAGTTCATGGCAGTGACGAACAAGATCTTCCAGCAGTTTATCGGGAATGCGCGCAGCGGTTTGACTCGCGTGGTGCGGGTGCTCTTGAAGGCGTTTTAGTATCGGTGGTTTAGGCGAATCGTCATCCTGAGGTACTCCGAAGGATCTGGCATCAATCGACAATGGACGCAGATCCTTCGGAGTACCTCAGGATGACATTGAGCAGGTGGGGGAACCGCTACGAACTGCTGCTCGGATTCTTCAACTGCTCGATCTGATCTCGTAACTCGGCGGCCTGTTCGTAGCGCTCGTCCTTGATCGCCCGGCTCAGCTGAAGCTGCAACTGCTTCACCGGGTCGGCCGGCAGTTTCTTTTTGATCTCTTTCGCGAAACGTTTGAGCGCCCGCACCTCGTGCGACTCTGCGTAAATTTCTTCCTGGCCAAACTTGTTGAAGAATGCCTTGATGCGTTTCAGCCCTCGCTGGACGGTCTTCAGCGCGTCTTCCAGTTGGCCGGCGCGGTATTCGATCGACGCCTTGGCGCGGGCGTTCATCATCGTGATGTACGGGCGGTACTGCTCCAGAATCAGCCGATCCTGCTCGTTCACGGCGTACTTGCTGCACAGATCGAGCACGCGGAGATTACGGGCCGTATCGCGGACGACGTTATCGAATTCTTCGAGCACGAATAGCCCCAAATAGCGGTGGTAATACATGCCAGCTTCCTCACGGAGCGCCGAGCACTGCCGGCGAGTGAGATGGAATCCGAGTTCGGTGCCGTTGGCGCTCGCGTGTTCATCAAGTTGAGCCTGGAAGTATTCCAGCAGCGACTCATACCCGTGCGGCCGTTGCCCATCGGGGCGGCCGTTCAATTCCATCTGCAGCAGGCCCAAGTCGAGCCGCATTTGCAGCTTGGGTTCGCCGTCGGCCCCGCGGACCTTGCGTACGTTGATGGAGCCGGCCTCGTAATCCCAGCCTTTGAGGATGGGCTGGATGTCCTTATTGCCGCCGAGAATGTCGTCATCGCCTGGTGTCTTCATAAATCGATCGCTCGTTCTTCTGTTAACATTGTAGGCCGTAAGTTTGTTCCACCCAAGCGTGGAAAGCGGTTCAGGCCGGCAAAACTTTTGCGACCGCGTTTTTCGCCTATGATTGCGGGTATCTATGACCGCACCGACCGCCACCAACCCGCTCCGCGAATCGCATCTTCAGTTTGAGGCGGAATTTGCCGCGTGGGATCAGATCGAGATCGTCACCACGTACGGCGAGCCGCAGGTGGAATACGCCTCCGTTCGCACAAGTGCCGGGCTGATCGACCTGCCCCAGCGCGGCGTGCTGGAAGTGACCGGGAAAGATCGACACGCGTTTCTCAATAACCTGCTGACGAATCAAACCTTTTCCAAAGCCGAGAAGACTGGCCTTGCCGCTGGGCAGGGCGTGTATGCGTTTCTGTTGAATCTGAAGGGGCGAGTCGTGTGCGATCTCAACGTACTGGAGCGTGGCGATCGCACATGGCTGGAGATGGACGCCCGATACGTCGATCGCGTGGCGAAGCTATTTGACGCATACCTCTTCAGCGAGCAGGTGAAGACCGTCAATCGGCTGGCCGATCTCCACGAGATCGCCATCCACGGACCGCAGGCCGCGACGCTGCTGAGCGAGGTGGCGGATCGGCCGATCGATCTTTCGGCACCGCTGGCCTCGGCAACCTATTCACTATTCGGCATTGAAACGTTGGTGTGGCGCGATGATGTGACCGGCGTGCCAGGATTGCACCTGATCGTAGCAACTGATCGCGTTGCCGAGTTGTGGGGCGGGCTGCTCGAAAAATTCCATACGTCGCTCGTTCCCGGCAAGCGGCCGCTGCACCCGATCGGGTGGGCGATGTTCAACACGCTGCGCATCGAAGCCGGCCGGCCAATCTTCGGCATCGATTTCGACGGCCAGCCCGTCGAATCGGCTCTCCCCGACAAGGCCAACCGCGAAGCCGCAGCCGACGCCAGCCCCGGCGTGCTTCCGGCCGAGACGGCGCAGTTTGATCGGGCCGTCAGCATCACCAAGGGTTGCTATCTCGGGCAGGAGATCGTCGCTCGAATGCACGCCCGCCAACAGGTAGCGAGGCAGATCGTCGGCATTCGCCTGGAGAATGACGCATTGCCGATCGCCGGCGAGCCCGTGTTTGACGACAAGAACAACCAGATTGGCGGAATCACCAGCAGCACCATCTCGCCACTGCTGTCGAATCACGCGATCTGCCTGGCACTGGTGAAGAAGCCGTTCATGACCCCCGGTTCGCACGTGCTCGTGCCGGCCGAGGGGGAGATGCGGAAGGGTACCGTGGTCGCATTACCGTTTATGGAGGCGCCGTGATCATCGATTCGCCGTACGTCGTGAAGCCGGGCAAAAAGTTCAAGATCAAGAGCCGCAGCACCGACGATCAGGGAAAGTTCAAGGACCGCGAGGACGCTCTGCCTGCGACGCAGAAGCACCTTGAAAAGCTCGATCACCTGCAGGAGGTTCTGTACGCCGGAAACCAGCACGCGTTGCTCATCGTTTTCCAGGCGATGGACGGCGGTGGGAAGGACGGCGCGATCGAGCACATTTTCAGCGGCATCAATCCGCAGGGCTGCCAGGTGACGAGTTTCAAGAAACCGAACGAGCTTGAACTGGCCCACGACTTCCTCTGGCGCATTCATGGCGCCGCGCCGCGTAAGGGGATGATCGGCATCTTCAATCGCTCGCACTACGAGAGCGTGCTGGTGGAGCGCGTGCACAAGCTAGTGCCGAAAAAGCAGTGGCAGGCGCGGTACGAGCACATCAACTCCATGGAAAAGATGCTGACCGACGAGGGCACGACGATCCTGAAGTTCTTCCTCCACATTTCAAAGGATGAACAACGCCAACGCCTGCAGGACCGGCTGGATAACCAGGAAAAGCACTGGAAGTTTGATCCGAACGACCTGGAAGAGCGCAAGCTGTGGGATGAGTATCAGGAAGCGTACGAAGATGCGATCGGCAAGTGTTCCACCGAGTGGGCACCATGGTACGTGGTGCCGGCCGACCGAAAGTGGTTCCGTAACTGGGTAATCAGCGACACGATCGTGCGAACGATGCAGAAACTGGATCTGCAGTTTCCCGCGGCGATCGAGGGGATCCGCAAGTACAAGATCGAGTAGCTCAGGCGGCGATCGGACGCTTGCGCGTTTCGGCGATCAACTTGCGGGCCGTTGCGATTTCAAGCGGCTCGAAGAGTGCGAGGCGTTCCTCTTCGGACACCAATGTGAATGTCGTGGGCTTAACGGCAGGATCTGCGCCGTCGGTGTTACGATCGACGTTGACGAAAAGAAAACCGCCTTCGTGTTTGGTTTGAAGTTCACCTTGGCAGGCGCGACGTACGATGTCCTGAACTGACGTCTGCCACATTTCCGCCGCAATAGAGGGGGCAACCCAGGAGGCCATGTTGAAGATCCTTTCACAGGAATCATCGGCCGGACTGGGGCACCACTTAATCTGTAGCGATTATGCCGACTGCGATTGAATCGCAGTCATCGGAAATTGTTGAATTGCAATGGAATCTCAGGCGGGTTGGTCCGTAAATGCGCGATGACGGCCTGTAAGTCATCTCGCTTTGATCCGGTAACGCGTAAGGACTCTCCCTGAATCGTCGCGTTCACTTTCAGCTTCAATTCCTTGATCGTCTTCTGAATTTCCTTCGACTTTTCCTTATCGATGCCGCTCTTGAGCTTCACCTTCTGTCGCACGGTGTTGTGCGTGGCGTGTTCGAGCGTTTGATAGTCGAGGCACTTGGTGTCGACGCCGCGCTTGATCATCTTTTCCACCAGCACGCGCTTCACGGTATCGAGCTGCTGCTCGGCGTCGGCCGTCAGGGTCAGCTCTTTCTCCTTGCGATTCAGCTCGGAGATCGACGCGGACGTGCCTTTGAAGTCGTAGCGCGTGACGACTTCCTTGATTGCCTGGTTGACGGCGTTGTCCATCTCCTGGAGGTTGATCTCGGAGACGATGTCGAACGAATGGTCAGCGGCCATGCTAGTTGTCCTTCTTCTTTTTCTTGTCTTTCTTCTTGCCTAACTGATCGAGCAGCCCCCCGATGGGATCGTCGGCCTTCTTGTTGCCTTCCTGCGTGGTGGCGGTGTTGTCGCCCTTGTCTTTCTTGCCGCCGCCGAAGAGTTGGTCGGCGCCGTACTTCACCGCGGCGTCCTTCAGCAGCTTGGTGATCGTGCTCTCGTCGATCTGCGGGCTGCTGACCACGCCCTTCAGGCCAAGGCCGACATTGGCGGGCAGGTACTTCACCAGGTTCTTGTCGACCTGCTTGAGCAAGGTCGGTGAGACGTAGACGAAGAAATCCTGCAGCCGCAGGCTCTCGATTTCCACACCTCCCGCGAAGCGAACCGATCGCGACAAGTTTTCGCCAAACGCGAGCGTCGTATCCTGCTTCACGCTGCCGTTGGCGACGTTGGCGGTGGCGTCCTTGATGTTAAATACCAGACTCTTTCCGAAGTCCTTGCCGCCCAGGAGGCTGAACACGGTATCCATCGCCGGGCTGCCGATCTTCAAGTCCTGCACGGAGTAAACGAACTTGGCCGTCCCGTCGTTCGACTTACCCGCGTGCGTCGCCAAACCGCTCAGCGGCAGCCGATCGCACTCGGCGATCGTCAGGCTCACCAGGCCGGTGGCACTGCTGGCGTTGGAGAAGACCGGCAGGTACTTGCCGCACTTGGCGGCCAGCACGTTGTTCAGGCCGATGTTTTTGGCGAGTTGGAAATCCTTAGTGCAGTTCAGCCGCGGATCCGGCTGGGTGAGATCGATCGACAGCCCGCTGATCAGCACCTCGCCGTTGTTTACCGTCATTGGCGACGGCGCGTTCTGTCCCTCTGGCTTGCCGGCGTACGAACGTGACGATGCCGTCCTTCACAGGAAAATCGGTACTTCAAGGTTGCTCGCGACGATGCCCATGCTCGGCCAATCGGCGCTGGCGATCGCGACCGATCCGTCGGCCGTCAGCAGCTTGATGGCCTGCGCCATCTCCATGCCGGCCGGGTACGAACCGGCGACGTTGAAGCTGCGTTCGAACTTGCCGCTGAGCTTCAGGTCGGCCACCTGCGCCTGCAGATCAGGCGAGAGCAGCGGCTTGGCCATCGGCCAAAGCTTGTCCCAGTCGCCGGCGAAGAGGACTTTCATCGAGTCGATCTGCCGCTTGGTTTCCCAGTCGGTGATGCCGCCGGTCACTTTCAGCACCAAGGCGCCGCTGGAGGGCATGTCGATGTTGAGGGAGTTGATCTTGGCGTTGTGCGCCACCGTGTCGGCGTTCACATCCACCGCGATCGCGATCTTAGGCTCCTGCACGAGCGGCTGGCCGGACTTATCGAGCATCACGAACTCGACCACTTCGATCGGGCCTTTCAGCGTGACGGTATTGCCGCTGGTGCTGAGATTCAGCCTGGCGGTGTACTGGCCGCTGTACGGATACAACTCACCCGGCTGCTTACCCGCCAGCGCCTCGGCCAGCGTGGTGAGGTCCTTCGCCTGGCCGGTGATGGCGATCGCACCGGCGGCCGCCATCGTGCCGAGCGGCGAGGTGATCTTGAGCGGCTCGGGCATCGTCAGCTCAGCGATCCCGAGGTGGCCGGTAAGCCGCGTGACGCTGATCTCGCGGAGTTGCTGCGCGAGCGTTTGCGTCGTGTCGCCGGTGATGTCGACCTTAGCGACGAGGTTTACGTCAAACGGCTTGAGCTTTTTGTTGGCCGTCCCTTTTTGCAGGATCAGGTCTTTGCCGCTGATTTCGCTGAGGGTGATGACGGTGGCCGTCCCTTCGTGCGAGACGTTGCCGGTCATCTTGAGCTGGCCGCTCGTGATGGAGAGCGGCGGGTTGGCCGGATCGTTCGCCGGCGGGGCGAACGCGTTCATCAGCGTCTGGATCGGACCGACGTCGCTCACGTTGAGCGCAATCTTCGCGCTGCGCACGACGGGTAGGGCGACTCCCGTGGAATTCGGCGCGGCCTTGGGCAGGTCGACCGCCACATCGGTCGCGCTCACGTCCATAAACGCGGACTTGGCGTAGAGCGACGTGTTCTTGATCGACGAGAAATCCGCCGCCGGTGTCGTCTTCAAGCCGAACGTGATCGTCTGCCGCTCACTCGCGCCGCCCTTGGTGTCGAGCGACACGTCGGTCGCCGTCATGTCGACCGCGACGCTAATGTTGCTCGCATCGATCGTCGCCAGCTCCACCGTACCGGCCAACTTGCCGGAGTTGATCTTCTGCGGCGAGGCGTTGGTGGCGACGGTCGCTTGGTTCTTACTGATCTTCTGGATGATGTCGCTCAGTTTGACCAGATCGGCCGCGATCTGAACCTTGCCCGCCGGCTGGACCTGGTCGCCGGCGACTTTCACGCTTAATTCACCGGCCTGCGTAACGCTGAAGAGCCCCTTGGACTCGGTGACCGACAACGACGTGATCTTGACCGTCGTGACGTCCTTAGCCTGCTGCAGCGAGCCTTGGCTGGTGATCGCCAGTGTGCCCAGATCGAGCGGGCCGGCGTCCTTCAACGCGGGGACGAACGAACCGAGTTCTTGCTGGAGGGTCGAAAGGACCAGGTTGAGTTTCTTCAAATCCCAGGTGGCGGACAGTCCGTTGGTGAAGTTCACGGCGACGTTGTCGAGCAGCACGTCGATCGTCGGATTGTTCGCATCGTCACTCAGCACCGTAACGGTGACTTGATCGACCGACTGCAGCGCGCCCTCCTTGGTTGCGTGGAGCGTGGCATTCTTCACGTCGGCCTGCAGCCATTTCTGCTCGATGACCTGACCCTTGTCGTCCGTCACCTTGATGTTCGAGAGCGAGGCCGTCGCCTTTAGCATGGCGGGCTTGGAGAGGTCTTGGGGATCAGCCGTCGTGTTGACGGTCATCGCAAACGCGCCGGCCAGCGTGTGATTCTTGAAATCGACGATCTGCCCGAGTTCAGCCTGCAGTTTGGCCAGGTCGGCGTGAGCTTCACCTGTAAGCTGGCTGATGGTGGCGGCGCTGAAGTTGGCGTCGGCGAAGCCGCTGGCGAGCGTGAGCTTCAGATCGCGCAGGTCAGGCAGCTGCTGGTTGCTGCCGCGGGCCTGGCCGGTGAGGGTGACGTTGATCGGCTTCACGCTGATCGGCTTGCCCTTGTTGGTGCCGGCGACGTTGGCCACGTCGGTCTTCACGCTGAAGTTCGCGGCGTCGGGGGTGATCGTGAGGTCGATGGCTTCGGTCAGATTAGCGGTGGCGATCTGCGTCCCTTCCGGCACAGGCACGAGGTGCGGCAGCATTTTGATGATCGCGGCGATGTCGACCTTGGCGCCAACGTTCGCTTTGCCCGCCGCGCCCGGCGGCTTGCGGTCAGCCAGATTCATTACGGCGGACAGCGGCATGTCGACGTCGGCCGTCACCGATCCCTGATCCCACGTCACGGCGATTGGCTTCTCGGCCTTCACTGTCATCGCGTTTACGTCGTCCATGCCGTTGGGCATGTTGACGGTGATCGTCGAAATCGCGACCTGCAGTGCGTTGGTGATGTACGTGTCATCTTTCAACGCAGGGCCGGTGAGATGGATCGCCTTGCCGTCGATCTGGCCGCTGAGCGTGGCCGTCCTGCCGTCTTTTACCGCCAGCGCGAGTTGGCCGTTGATCACGCCGCTCTTGGGAGAGATGCCGACGCTCGGCGGGATGAACGGAGCGAGGCCCGGCAAGTCGATCGCGTCGAGCGTGATCGCTTCCTCGACGTTGGCCGTCTTCATATCGACCACGTCGTTCTTGATCGCGGCGGCCTTACCCTTCACCGTTAGCTTGCCCGGCGCGCCTTCATAGCCCACCTTCATCGCCACGGTCAGATTGTGGTCGATCGGCTGATTCAGGTCGGCGATGTTCACGTCGCCGTCGATCGCGGTAATGAACAGCGTTTGCGGCTGGCCTTCCTGCGTGACCGTGCCGCTGCCGTTGACGAGTTTCAAGGTGCCGCTGACTTTGGGCATCTTCGCCGGCTCGCCGGCGGGCTTGGGCGATGAATCGGGTTTCGGACTCTCAGTCTTCGGCGCTTCCGGCGACGACTTCACCAGCTTCTCGAAATTACTCTTACCGTTCTTGTCGATCTTGGCGTCGAATTTCGGGCTGTCGACCACCGTGTTGCCGAGTGCGATGTTCCCGCGGGCCGCGCCGATCAGTGCGAGATCGGTGTCGAAGCTCTTCATCTCAGCGATCTGTGCGTTGGTGTCGTCGAATACCTTAACGCCGTTCACGTGAATGCCGCTCGTCCAGCCGAGACTCCAGCTATCGATCTCCACATGGCCATTGAGGTTTTTATTGATCTGCGACACGACGACCGATTTCACCGCCCCGGTGCTGATGATAGTTGGGGCGAGGGCGACGAGCAGGATGATGATGACGATCAGCGCCAACAGCACCTTTAGCCACAGCCGCTTCTTCTTGCGCGGCGGAGGAGTGGTTTCGGATGAAGTCGATGCGGCCGGCGGAAGATTCGAGTCGCTCATAATGGTTTCGCTTTAAGAAGTGGACACGGACGGTACGTCAACGTCAGTCGATTTTGTTCATCCCTCGGCGATCGAGCGGGCTGGGCGTGGGTAGCACGGGCGGCGGCTTGGGCACGCCATTTTCGCGGTCATACGCCTGGCGGATCGCGGGACTGCCGACAAAACCAAGCCCCATCGCCGGGCCGACCGGGAACTGCCGCAGCGTCTGCAGTTTGCTCACGCTCGGCCGGGCATTGATGGTGACGTATTTCTGATCGTGCGAGACGACGACTTGTGCATCGAGGATGGCGCCGCTGTTGACGACGCTGATGGTCGGATCAAATGCCGAATTGCCCCCACCAAACACACCTTGGGCGCTGGCCGAACTCGCCATTGCAAAAACTGTCAACCCAATACCGCCAAGGAATCCGAGAAGTCGCATGGCCGTCCTTTCAGAACAATGGGTGATTCTAGCCATTCCTACCACGCGCGACTACCTGTGTTGGTTGCGTGCGGGGATAGCAGCAGGTAACTTTCCCAAACACATGAGTTCACCAACCCGCAAAACGGCATTGATCACCGGCATCACCGGCCAGGACGGCTCTTACCTCGCAGAACTGCTGCTCAACAAGGGCTACAGCGTGCACGGCATGGTCCGCCGCAGCAGTTCGTTTAATACCGACCGCATCGAGCACCTGTACCGCGATCCACATGATCCCGAAGCCCGCCTGCACCTGCACTACGGCGACCTGGTCGACGGGGTTGGCCTGCGGGAGATTCTCACCCGCGTAACGCCCGATGAAGTCTATAACCTGGGCGCCCAGTCGCACGTTCGCGTGAGCTTCGATCAGCCGATCTACACCGTGCAGACCGACGCGTTGGGCACCATGAACCTGCTCGAGGCGATCCGCGATACGCGCCTGCCGACCAAGTTCTATCAGGCCAGCAGCAGCGAAATGTTCGGCAAGGTCGTTGAAACACCGCAAACGGAGAAGACGCCGTTCTATCCGCGCTCGCCGTACGCCTGCGCGAAAGTGTACAGCTTCTGGCAGACGGTGAACTACCGCGAAAGCTACGGCATGTACGCGTGCAACGGCATTCTCTTCAACCACGAGAGCCCGCGCCGCGGCGAAACGTTCGTCACCCGCAAAATCACCCGGGCCGCCACGCGGATCAAGGAGGGGCTGCAGAAGAAGCTGTTCCTCGGCAACCTCGACGCCAAGCGCGACTGGGGCTTTGCCGGCGACTACGTCGAAGCGATGTGGCTCATGCTGCAGCAAGACACGCCGGAAGATTTCGTCATCGCTACCAATGAAACGCACAGCGTGAAGGAATTCCTCGCAGAAGTGTTCGGCCACCTCGGGTTGGACTGGGAAGCCTACGTCGGCGTTGATCCGCGTTACTTCCGCCCGGCCGAAGTAGACTTGCTGCTGGGCGATCCCGCCAAGGCCACCAAGAAACTGGGCTGGAAGCCGAAGGTCACCTTCAAGCAACTGGCCAAGATGATGACCGAAGCCGACTGGGAACTGGCCAAGCGTGAGAAACTGATCGCGCAGCACAAGGCCTAGAATCCCCACAAGTCATGAACAAAATTTCAAAATCCGACAAGATCGTCATCACCGGCGGCGCGGGCTTTCTCGGCTCGTTCGTATGCGAAGAGTTGCAGCGTCGTGGTTACACGAACCTGTACGTGCCGCGCCGAAAAGACGTCGACCTGACCAATGAAGCCGCCGTCGAAAAGCTCTATCACGATCAGAAACCGGCCGTCGTGCTGCACTTGGCGGCCGAGGTCGGCGGGATCGGGGCGAACCGCGACAACCCGGGCCGGTTCTTCTTCGCCAACATGGCGATGGGGATGCACCTGATCGAATTCGCCCGCAAGATCGGGCTGAAAAAGTTCGTACAGACGGGGACGATCTGTGCTTATCCGAAGTTCACGCCGGTGCCGTTCAAGGAAGACGATCTGTGGAACGGCTACCCTGAAGAAACCAACGCCCCGTACGGCATTGCGAAAAAGTCGCTGATGGTCATGTGCCAAGCGTACCGCCAGCAGTATGGGCTTGATGCGATCTACCTGCTGCCCGTCAACCTTTACGGCCCGCGTGATAACTTCGATCTGCACAGCAGCCACGTCATCCCGGCCCTCATCCGCAAATGTGTTGAGGCCAAGCGGCGAGGCGACAAGCAGATCACCGCCTGGGGGACAGGACAGGTCAGCCGCGAATTCCTATACGTGGAAGACTGTGCCCGAGGCTTGGTTGACGCGATGGAGAAGTACGATTCACCCGAGCCGATCAACCTCGGCTCAGGCCGTGAAATTACGATCAAGGATTTGACGGAGCTCGTCGCCAGGCTTGCAGGCTTCACCGGCAAGATCGCATGGGACGCCACCAAACCCGACGGCCAACCGCGGCGGTGCCTCGATGTCTCCCGCGCGAAAGCAACCATGGGCTGGACCGCCGGTACCACGCTCGAAGCCGGGCTCAATACGACGATCGAATGGTTCGCCGCCCACGAAGGCAACTTCACCGAACGTCACTTCACGGCAACGTAGTCGGCGCAGTAGTCGATTGTGTTGCAGGCGAGCCTGGCTCGCCCAAGCCGATCAGCTTCGGCCGCACATCGGGTGTACAGTAGATGTACGTTCCCTGTCCGAATCGATTTACCCACGCCGCAACGGGCTTCCCGTAATGCTCCGGCACATCCACGCCGTGCCAGATCAGCACGCCGCTCGTCTTAGGCCATTCATCTTCCATGCGGCGAATGCTGAACACGGGTGACGACTGGTAAAGGCGTATGTCGAACCGCGGATCGGGCCGGTTCTTCTGTCCGCCCAGGATGAATAGGCCACGCCGGTTGCCTCGTTCGCTGATCATGTTTTCTTCGGACATCGCCCGGGGGATCGCATCGGCCGAAACGTTGAAGCGATCGAGGCCGGCTTGGAACTTCTTTCGCCACGCGGCGTCGCTCGTGACTTCGTCCCACAGAAACGCGGACGCTTCGACAGTCGGCAGCAGCGAATGCAACTCGTATGTTTGATAGATGCGGGTTCCGCCGGGCACGTGGTCGTTCACCCATTGCACGGAAAAGTCGGGAGCATAGTGGCTCCAAAGTGCCACCGCTCGCGCAACGGATTGGCCGAGCGGCAGCAGGAGGATCGCGACGGTTATCCCCACGCGCCACCGGTCGCTGAACTGCTTCGTGGCGGCGGCGAACGCAATCGGCGCGAATACGAACATCGCGAGGAGGACAGGTCCCTGTTGGTGGAAGAAAACCGTTCCCTTAGCCATCGAGGCTAGAAGCGCAATGACATAGGCCGCGAGTAGGACGTATCGCACGCGCCGCCACATCGACCAGTCAGTTCGGAAGGGTACTAGGAGGAGCCCGACAGCCACCAGTAGCAGCGCGCCTAGCAAGCCTTCCTCCCAGCTCGCAGTCAGCAGCAGTCCAAGAAGGGTCGTCGGACCCTTCGGATTCGGGCCAAGGCGCACAGTGGCGATGGTGCGCAAGTTGCCGAGCAGATTAGTCAGTAGCCAAGGAGCAGTCAGCAGCGCGGCGATAACTATCCAAACTCCAGTGCGAACGCATAGTTTGCAAAGGTCGCGGAACGAGTCGCCTCGGTCGGCGAGGGTCAAGAAAACGAGCGGCAACATCATCAGCATCTCAACGCGTGACGCGACTGCCAATCCGAAGAGAATGCCCGTCCATCGCGCGCGGCGCTGCGGCCCCAACGCGGCGGCGGCCCAGAGCGAGAGCATGCCGAACGCCCAGCCCGTTGCGTAAGGGCGTGCCATCATGGTCAGGTCAACCAGAACAGGGGTAAGCGCGAGGAATCCGCCGCAGATTAGTCCGCCGCAGGTGCCGCCTTTGATTTGCCCAAATCGAAATGCCGCGCCGATGGCGACGATCGTGAGTGCGAGTTGGCTGATGATCCAGAGCCGACGCAGGCCGTTTAGGTCGTGGTGCTGATCGAAAAGCGTCCGGTCGATTGCGAGAAAAGGTTTGAGTGCAGCGGGGGCGGCGGCGATCTCCGCGGGCGGCTTGGCTAGCGTATACCCAATCCGGCCCATCGTTACCGCCCATCCGAGGAGTGTATTAGGACCGGCCGGTGAAAACTTGTGGCTGGGGGTCATGCCTTCAACCAGCAGCAGGCTGCCCTTGAGATATCCCTGCTCGTCGACGTCCCGGAACTCGTCGTCGTGCGGCATACTCGCCATCCGCAGCGCCGCGCCGAGAATCAGAAGCGTTAGACACGCCACACGCGACCAGCCGCGCTCTTGAAGCAAGCTCATGCCGCCTTGTTACTTGCCGATAGAGTAAGGTGTCAAGTCGCAGGACCGTGCGAAGGTTCGATAAAATCGAGTCGGCCGGCGATTGAGGCTCGGCGGGCCTGCGAAGTCATCGTCGTCGCTTGAACTCGCGGGCAGGGTATTTCATAATCGACGACACGGCTCTTAGTTAGCGGACTAGGCCGGTGCATTTGGGGCGTGTGCGGAATTCTTGGAGCGAACGAAAAATGGTTGATAAGCACGCCAAAGTGGTCGTCTGCGGGGCCGGCGGATTCATCGGCGGTCATCTCATCGCCGACCTGATCAAGCAGGGCCATACCGACCTGCGCGCCGTCGATCTTAAGCCGATGTCGCACTGGTACCAGAAGTTCCCCGGCGTGGAGAATCTGCAGCTCGATCTGCAGGAAATCGAAGCCTGCCGGAAAGCCGTTAAAGACGCCGCCGTCGTCTACAACCTGGCGGCCGACATGGGCGGGATGGGGTTTATCGAAAACAACAAAGCGCTCTGCATGTTGAGTGTGCTCATCAACACGCACCTGTGCATGGCCAGCAAAGAGGCGAAGGTGCAGCGGTTCTTCTACGCCAGCAGCGCCTGCGTCTACAACGCCGACAAGCAGCGTGATCCGAACGTCACCGCCCTCAAGGAAGAAGACGCTTATCCCGCGATGCCCGAAGACGGCTACGGCTGGGAGAAGCTCTTCAGCGAGCGCATGTGCCGTCACTTCCGCGAAGATTTCGGATTACAGACGCGAATGGCCCGCTACCACAACGTGTACGGCCCGTACGGCACGTTCGACGGCGGCCGCGAAAAAGCGCCGGCCGCTATTTGCCGTAAGGTGATCGCCGCCAAGCTCTCCGGCAAGCACGAAATCGAAATCTGGGGCGACGGCCACCAGACGCGGTCGTTCCAGTACATCACCGACTGCCTCAAAGGCACGCAGATGATCACCTGGAGCGACATCACCGACGCCATCAACCTCGGCAGCAGCGAACTGGTCTCGATCAACCAGCTCGTGGACATGGCCGAGGACATCGCCGGCATTAAGCTCAAGCGCAGCTACAATCTAAAGGCTCCCAAGGGCGTGAACGGCCGCAACAGCGACAACACGCTGATCAAGAAACTGCTCGGCTGGGAACCCGACACGCGGCTGCGCGACGGGCTGGAAAAGACCTATCGCTGGATTCACGACCAGATGGTCCACCGAACGCATCCCGTTGAAACTCGCTGATTCTCGCTGAGTAAAAATGACCCGCGACGCTCGGCCCACACTACTCATCGTCAGTCAGACGTTTCTCCCCGATCCGGCCAGCGTCGGGCAGCACATGGCCGACGTCGCGATCGAGATGGCGCGTCGCGGGCACCGCGTTCGCGTGTACGCCGCTAACCGCGGGTACGAAAACACCTCGCTGAAGTATCTTTCCCGTGAAAACATTCAGGGTGTCGATGTCCGCCGGTTGCCGCTGTCGTCGTTTGGCAAGAAGCGGATTTTAACGCGGCTGGTTGGCACGGTGATTTTTATGGCGCAGGCGTTTCTCGTTGCACTCTTCACGCCAAACCTCGAAGGCATTTTCTTCAGCACTTCGCCGCCGTTGATTGGGATCGTGCTTTGCATTGCCGCGATCATCCGCCGTGTGCCGGTGGCGTACTGGGCCATGGATCTGAACCCGGATCAGCTCATCGCGATGGGGAAGATCAAATCGACCAGTTTGGCCGCGAAGGTGCTGGAGAGCGTCAACCGGTTCATCCTGCGACGATCGGCGCTGGTGATCGCGCTCGACCGCTTCATGGCCGACCGGCTACGGCCACGCGCGAGTCTGGACGGGAAGCTGCTGGTCATGCCGCCGTGGCCGCACGAGGAGAATCTCGAGGCGGCGGCGACGGATGCGCCCAACCCGTTCCGCGAAAAGCACGGGCTCACCGGCAAGTTCGTCATCATGTACAGCGGCAACCACAGCGCCGCCAACCCGCTCGACACGCTGATGCAGGCCACCCTCGCATTTAAAGACGACGCCGATCTCAAGTTCCTCTTCGTAGGTGGCGGGACGGATAAAAAGAAGGTCGAAAAGTTCGTGGCCGACCACCAACTGCCCAACGTGATCTGCCTGCCGTACCAGCCGCTTGCGGACTTGAAGTACTCGCTGCCCGCCGCCGATGTGCACGTGGTGTCGCTGGGGCAGGAGATGGTGGGCATCGTTCACCCATGCAAGATCTATGGCGCGATGGCCGTGGGGCGCCCGGTGCTGTTCCTGGGGCCAGAGCCGTCGCATGTGGCGGACATCCTGCAGCAGCATGACATCGGCTGGCATATCGCTCATGGCGATGTAGACGGCGCGGTGCAGGCGATCCGTACACTCAAGACGACGCCGCGTGAGGAACTGGTTGCGAAGGGGAATCGTGCGCAATCGTTGCTGACGGAACAGCTCAGCCAGAATAAGCTGCAGAAGATTCTGTGCGATCGCCTGGAAGCGGTGCTGGGTCCGAAACTATCGAAAGGCTCAACATGAAACTCGTGATCTGCGTGGCGGTACTCGGAATGCTCTGCCTAACGGCGTGCGATAAGCGGATTCGCGAGGCGCGGAGCCACGACGACCGCGACGTGGTTGCAACTCGTTAAGGCGTGGCTTCGATGTAAATGTCTGCCTTGTGGCGGGTCACGTAGATTTTGAAATCGCGATAGAGCAGGGTTTTGAAGACTTCATCCCACGGGAACGCGCGGGTGTGGTACACCTTGATGCGGTAGCCGCCCATCGCTTCGTTCAAGCCGCCGGTATCGCCCATCAGGTAGCGAAGCTGCTCGCCGACATCGACGGACGGGTTGGTTACGGGCGGAACTTTTCCTTGGCTCATGCCTTCTCCTGAATCACCTGGCTCAACTGTATCACTAATGCCCGACTTCCGCGCTGGTGGCCGGGAGTTGAAGCAGGGGCGTCGTAAACCAATGCGTCTGCATGCCCAGCAGAACCGTGGCAATGGCCATGCTGACGATTGAGACGATAAATCCGATCTTAAACCAGTATCCGAACGGAATCGTGCCGTGGCCGCGTTTTTCGAGCATGCCGGCGGCGATGATGTTGGCGGTGCTGCCGATGATCGTCATGTTGCCCATGAACGTTCCGCCGAAGAGCATCATCCAGTAGATGGCCTCGGGGTACGGCTCGCCGGCGCTGATTCGCACGCTCTTGACCACGGGCATAAACGTGGCGACGGCCAGCACGTTATCGAGGAACGCGCTAAGCCAGCCCGTGGCCCAGCCGACGATGTTGATCATCCAGAACGGGTTCTTGCCTACGCCGTGCGTCAGCTTCTCAGCGATCACGGTAGTGACGCCGGTGTGCTCGAGCGTACCGACGCTGGCGAAGAGCATCATGAAGAACGTCAGGGTCCACCAATCGACGCGGCGTTCGACCAACTCTCTCGCCTTCTCGCGTCGCAGCAGCAGCACGATGCTGCCCATGAAGAGCGCGGTGCCGATCATCATCGTGCCTTCGCCGAGTCCGTAGACTTTCGTCCCGTCGGCCGCGGTGTGGCGGACAACGCCCATCAGGTAGCCGAGGAGCTTTTCGGTCTGCCCGTGCGTGCAGAGCAGGCCGATCGTCATCAGGAACACGCCCCAGCAGATGTAGAGGCTTGCCTTGGCGTTGAATCCTTCGATCTCGTTGCTGGCGCCCTCGCTGAAGAAATCATCGCCCAGCGGCGGCTCGTCGACCGCGGTGGCGACTTCAGACCCTGCCTCCAGCATGGTCGATCCGTGCCCTCCGGCCGACACCGCCATGGCCGGTTCCCTGGCTTGCGACCGCGCCAGGTGCGCCTCGTGCTCGGCCGTTACCGCGTCGGCAAACGCTTTAAACGCGTCGGCAAACCACCACCGGCAGATGAAGTACGTGGCGACATTCACCACCAGCGCGATCGGAGCGCTCCAGCGTAAGAATTCAACGAAGCTGAACCCAGCATTAAGCGCGATCATTACGCCGATCGGGTTGCCGATGCTGCTGGCGGCCGAGCCGATGTTCGTGGCGAACACCAGCATGATGATGAACGGGATCGGGTTGAGCTTGTACTTGCCGGTCAGGTGCAGCATCGTGCCGGTCATGAACAGGATGCTCGTGACTTCGTCCACCAGCGCCGCTGAGATGGTGGCCATGATCATCAGCACCAGTAGCAGTGCCTTAGGGCGCGGACCGACTCGGCCGACAATCCACGCGACGATGTGCTCGAAAAACTGGTTCTCTTCCAGAAAGCCGATCACCAGGAACATGCCGACGAGGAAGATGATGACCTTAAGGTTGGCCGCCTGCGTGAAGCCGTCGACCGTGAGCAGATTCAGCGCCATCAGCAGCGCAATGCCGCCGAACGCGAAGGCCAGTCGGAAATCGCCGAACAGCAGTGTCCCGTAGATGAACATGGAAAAGATGACGACGGAAAGGATTTGCGGCGTGTTGAAGTGGACGTCGATCAGCCGAACGCCGAACAACACCGCGATGGTGGCCGCGAGCAATCCAAAAAAATATGCGACATTCCGCATTCGGCCGTCTCCGAAGAAGGCACTGCAAGTCAGGTTTCGAACGGCCGACGCACAGTGGCGTGGCCCATGGAGACGGCGTTGGTGGAGGCGAATGTATTGATTATTTTCGGGTTGTCACGGGCTCGGAGGGGCTAAAAATCCAAAACGTAAGATTTTTCCCTATAACGCGTGCTGGAAAAAATAAGAAATCGACCTAATCGCAGGCTCGGCAGGCTATTGAGCGGGCGTGGTGATGAACGCGCGGTTGTAGTAGTTGCCCTGGTATCGCAGCCACGTGGCGAGCCGCTGCTTGGCGACGACGACAAAGTCCTGCTGCGTATCGGCGATGTTTTTTGTTTCCCAAGGGTCGGCCGTTAGATCGTAAACCTCGGTGACGTCGCTCCAGGCGTTGAAGATCATCTTCATGTTGCCTTCGTGATACGCGAACAGCAGGTCGCTGTACGGCTGCACGAAGTACATCCGTCCCGGCGCCTTGCCGCTGACGAGGCTCTGCCCCTGCCAAAGTGGTTCGGCCGGTATCCCCAGGCAGTCGGCCACCGTGGGGGCGACGTTGACCGTCCCGCCGAGCGTATGAATCTGTTCGCCGTGGAACAGTTGGGGATTGATCATGACCAGCGGGATGGCGATGTTTTCCTCGTACAGCGCCGTGCCATGACCGAAGAGCCCGTGCTGGGCAAACGCCTCGCCGTGATCGCCGAGCACGACGACCAGCGTCGATTCAGACAACCCAGCCTTCTCGAGATTTTCCAGCAACTGGCCAAGCGCCCAGTCCGTTTCGGCGATCGCGGTGAGATAGCGGTTGAGGTTCGGATCCTTCGAAAATTCCTTGGCCGGCCCGCGAAGGTAGTACGGGTAGTGGGCCTGGATCGACCAGAGCACCGCAAAGAACGGGTTCTTGTTGGTGGCCGGGTCGACCCATTTCACCAGTGAGTTAACCGTGTCCCAATCGGACGATCCGTAGAGGTATGACCATTTGGATTGAAAGTGGAATGCCGAATCCTTGCGCGTACGCCAATCCTGGATGGTGTCGAAATTATGTCGCTTGAGGAATTCCTCGGCATTGCCGTATCCCAGTTCGGCCGATGAGAAAAAAGCCGTCCGGGCGCCGCGCTGCTTCATCGTTTTGCTGAAACTGTCGAGCGTTGCGCCGGGGCTGACGCTCATCGCCGACTTATACGACGGCCACGGATACGCCGAGCAAAGCAGCGACAGCATCGTGCTGTTAGTCGAGGGCGTGTGGGCGTAAATGTTATCAAAACTGATCGATTGCAGGCGGTATTTGTCGAGTGTGGGCGTGATGTCGTACGGTCCGCCGAAGGATTTCATGTAGCGCGAGCCGCTGGACTCCATCACAAAGAAAATGACGTTGGAGATGGGCTTGGCGGGTCGAGCAGCGGTGAAATACGGCTTGGTTGCCGGCTCAGTCGAACTCCGCTCGGCCGTGGTGGCGAAATCATCGTCCTTGAAAGGCGTAGGCATGGAAAGCAGCGGCGGCTGCCGCATGGCTTCGACGACCGACTTGGTGAACGCCATCACCGGATTTGCAGTCTTGGCCGGTGTCCAATGATTGACGATGAGGTACCAGCGCCCGATCCAGAGATAGCCGCAAAGAAGGACCAGGAGAGCGATCACCAGTTCCCGCACGGTAAACAGTTTCCGCGCCACGATGATGATGAGTACCAGCACGCATGTCAGCCCAACCCACACCGCGACGTCGGCCGCTGCGAACCTGAGAAACTCCTCCGACAGCGACGGCTGCACCGCTTGCCACGCCTCGCTGCTGAAGACCATGTCCGAGTAGTACATCCACTGGTACGTAAACGGACGGCCGATCATCGTGACGACCTGAATGTTCGCGATGCACGCTACCAGCGACAGGAACGACGCCACGAGGTAAAGCACAAACAGCATCCCGCGCATCACCGGCCAATTGCGGAACATGCGCAGTGCGAGCAGGAAAAAACTCGTAAGCAGCACCACGTACAGCACGTCGTAGGTGGCCGAGAATAAGACGATCGGCAACTCACGGGAAATGCGGTTGAAACAGTCAGGCCCAAAGCCGACAACCCCGACACGTGCGCACAGGAGCGCAAACGCCAGGCTGAGTGAGCTGGCAAGGATCCAGCGTGGCAACACGCTGGGGCGCGGCGGTGGGATGTCGTCAGATTCGTCGACCGTCATATCAATTTAACACCATCTTCGACCGTACTACGAGCCGTCTGAAGGATAAGGGTAAGGAAGAGCCCGATAAAGAGTAAGAACAAGAGCGGCCCGCAATTTATTGCTAAAACTTTCGACCCCCGAATGCTGGTTAGTGAAACGTGAAAATCATTCCCACGTAACACTCCACGCCATCGTACCCGGGGTTCTTCTCCCCGCCGTGCGCCCGGGCGTTGGAGATATGGAAATACCGCGCCCCGGCCGTGAACCAGACGTCATCCGTGATCTCATACCCGATGCCCAGCCCCACGCGCGGGTTGAAGTTGTAGGTCGTGCCGCCTTCGGGAACGGCGCTGTTCCACCAGGTGTAACCCACGCCGCCGTCAAGAAAACCGGTCCAGCGGTCCTGATTGAAAAAGTGGTACCGGCCGAGGAATGAAATGCCGGTCCCTTGCGCCGTGTTGTCGTCGAGTTGGTCGACCGAGAAGCCGTGAAAGATCACGTTGACGCTGTGGTTGTTCCAGAGGTAATAACCAATGCCCGCCGACGCCTGGTACACGTGATCGCTCGAATACCGAATCGGCGGAATGTACGACAACCACGTGGTGACGGCCTTGGTCCCCTTGGCAAACGGCGTGGTGACGACGTCGGCCTTCGCCTCAGCCGGTGCCGCGGGCGGCACCACATCGAGACGGAACACATCGCTCGTCCCCTCGGCAAACGACATCCGGCAGGCCAGCAACGTGAACACGACAACGCTCGATTTGATTAGTCGCAACATGTGATGAGAAAATATACCGGCGGCCTGTGCAATGTCGAATGCGCGTTCGCTACTCGTCATGCGGCGACGGATGCGACTGCCGAGACACCTTCACCGGGTCCGGCGACGGCGGCGGGCTGGTTTGCAGGTCGACCATCGCTCGGTACCGGCCGCTCGCCTGCATGAGTTCTTCGTGCCGGCCGGTCTCCACGATCCGGCCGTTCTCCAGCACCACGATGCGGTCAGCGTCCATGATGGTGCTCAAACGGTGCGCGATCACGAAGCTCGTCCGGTCCTGCATCAGCGTTTGCAGACTGGTGTGGATGAGACGCTCGCTTTCGGTGTCGAGATTGCTGGTGGCTTCGTCGAGGATGAGAATGCGCGGGTCGGCCAAAATCGCGCGGGCGATCGTGATGCGTTGCCGCTGTCCGCCGGAGAGTTTTACGCCGCGTTCGCCGATGAGCGAGCTGTACGTGCCCGGCAGCTTGGCGATGAAGTCGTGTGCGTTGGCGAGCTTGGCGGCGTGGATGATTTCCTCGTCGGTCGCGTTACGCCGGCCGTAGGCGATGTTGTCGGCGATCGTGCCGTCAAACAGGAACGTGTCCTGCTCCACGATGCCCAGCAGCCGGCGGTAGCTTTCAGCGGTGATGTCGCGGAGATCGACGCCGTCGAGCAGGATTCCGCCGCCGGTGGGGTCGTAGAAGCGGGCGACGAGGTTGCATAGCGTGGTTTTGCCCGCGCCGCTGGGGCCGACGAGCGCGATCGTCTCGCCGGGGTTCACGTCGAGGTTGATCTCGTGCAGCACGGGCGTGGCGGTTCCGTTGTAGGCGAACGTCACATTCTGCAGCGTGATTCGGCCGACGACCTTGTCGCGATCGAGCACGATCGAGCCGGGCGTCGCAGGCATCTCTAGCGGCTCGGCCAGCAGATCGAGCACGCGATCCAGACCCGACAGGCTGTTCTGCAGCGCCGTCGCGCTCTCGGCCAGTGCTGAGATGGGACCGAGCAGTGCGCCCAGATACGAGAGAAACATCACCAGGTCGCCGACCGACAGCGCGTTCTTCGGTGAAAGCTGCCCGGCGTGAACTTTGGCCATGTCAGAAAGGATTCGATTCCCGCCCCAGAACAGCAGCAATGCCGACATGAACGGAATGAGCACCTGCCACGCCATGTCGATGCCGCGGCTCCACCACCACGCGAAAATTTCCTGCCGCGCCATCAGGTGGCCGGTGCGGGTGAACGTGGCGGCTCCGGTCTGTTGCCG
>Ga0268266_10000624_pt1 | contig 48130 bp, 37 predicted proteins | sample KBSS13metaG_FD_190356 | JGI IMG/M metagenome (GOLD analysis project Ga0268266, IMG submission 190356) | Switchgrass rhizosphere microbial communities from Kellogg Biological Station, Michigan, USA - KBS S1-3 metaG (SPAdes) (version 2) | ecosystem: Host-associated > Plants > Roots > Rhizosphere...
GCCAACGGCAAACGAGCCAACGCACCTCGCTCAAAGGCATCCATCCAACCACTCTCCCAGATGATGTCCCCCGTAACATCATGCTAGAAAACAACATCGCGAGTCGCTAGCTTGTTCACAGCAGTGGCTTCGCCCTCCCGGGAAGATTTGTATGACTCAACGTGATATTCATCGACGGCGATTTCTTCAGCAATCGGGCGCGGCTATCGCGGCTGGCTCGCTCGTTGCCACGCATGCCACAAGCACTGCCGCGGCGCCAGACAACAAGCCCACCGCCGATAAGCTGATCGCCGGCAAAGACGCGCGATTGATCGTCCACATCGCTGAGCCGCCCGAGATCGAAACGCCGCTGGCGCTATTGCGAGAATCGCGGATCACGCCGGCGTCGCTGTTGTTTGTCCGTAGCAACCAACCGATGCCCGGCGCCGAGACACTCGCGCCGCTGCCCAGCAAGGACTGGAAGATCCAGATCGCTGGCCCCCGCTCAGGTCCAGCCGAGATTGCGCTTGCGGATCTCGCAAAGCTCGAGCAGGTCGAAGTCGAGCTGGTGCTGCAATGTTCCGGGAACGGCCGGGCGATGCTCTCGGCCGCGGCGCCGGCCAAAGGCGCGCAGTGGCAAGCCGGCGCGATGGGCAATGTCCGCTTTCGTGGCGTCCCGCTCACCAAGGTGTTCGAGCATTTTCGGATTAAGCCTTCGGAGCAGGCGCGCTTTCTCACGGCCGAGGGGCGCGACGCGCCGGCCAAGTCGGGCGAGCCAGACTTCGAACACAGCATCCCGCTCGACGACGCGCTCGCGCGTTCGCTGCTGGCCCTGGAACTCAATGGCGAGCCGCTGCCGGCCGCGCACGGCGGACCGGTCCGGCTGGTCACGCCCGGCTACTACGCCACGATGAACGTCAAATGGCTCAGCCGGTTGCGGTTCGAAGCCGGTGAGACGGCCAACTATCACCAGGTCGGCCGCTATCGCACGCCCAAAGAGCCGCTGACGCCGGGCGACAAATTCACATCGACGCTCGACAACAGCGACGCCAACTGGCGGATGCGGGTCAAAAGCACAATCTTCGCTCCACTCGATGGCGAGCAACTCACGCCAGGCAAACACAAAATCAGCGGCGTGGCGTTTGGCGACGGCAGCGCCCAGATCGAGAGCGTGCTCGTCGCCACGTCGCCTGCAGGGCCCTGGCAGGCCGCCAAGATCGAACCGAGCGATAGCCCCTACGCGTGGCAGCACTGGTCGATCGAACTGGATCTACCCAAAGGGAAGCAGCAGATCATTGCCCGGGCGACCGACGCCCAAGGTCGATCGCAACCTCTCTCGGCCGCGGCCGATTGGAACCCGGCCGGGTACGCGTACCGCGGAGCGAGCACGATAACCGTGGTGGTGCAATAACGCGCGCCATGTCACGGTGGCCACTTCTTCTCTGGAAATCGCCCGCGCAATTCACGATAGTACGCCTAACCATGCGGACTGGGGGCGTGATACTGGCGCGACGCGAGCACAACCGAGACGTTCGAGTGGGCGTCCTCTACTGCTCGATAGCCAGGTGAGGCCGTCAATGGGCCGGCGCGGGGCCGTTCTTCCCTGGCGTTGGCTCCAGACCAGCACGAAACGTCTGGATCTGCGGCGTCGTCAACGACCCTCTCTGCGATCTGTCGTGCGCAAGCGCGCCTGCTGCAGGCGCGCCGTTGTGGCGGTGGGTTGCGGTCGAATCGCGTGTACTATTGGGGCGCGTGACGAGTCTACGATTCCCAGAACTTGTTTCTGCGAAACTCGATTCCATCGTCACACAGTTGTCGCGTGCCGAGACTGAGGGCCGTTGGTCTCGGGGCAGACTTGCGACAACGAAGTAGAGCGTCTTGCCAGACGGTCCAGGGCGACACCGACGAGCAAATTGGGGCCGGACATGCGGGGCTTGCGCCGCTTCGTAGCGTAAGTGAGACCCTCCGCGTTCTCATGCAGAGCGCGGAGATCAAGAACAAAACGAGAGCCGGCCATCCTGCGACGGAGCCGTCCGAAAAATCCTTTCTGTGTACGTGTGCGCGCCTCGATAGGGCAACTTATCGAGGCGCGTTTTTTTATTGCTGGTTTCCTGTGCCGGCGCTGAGTCGTTACTTGCGTCGCTCGCTCGCACGTGGATTGATGGTGAGCAGGCTGGACGCAATCCAACCAGCCCTAAGGGGAAAGAACTGCGCGGGACACATCCATGGCGCGCCCCGCTTACTGTAGACGCAGTCGTGATTTGTCCATGTTTGTGGGCATCGGCCGCGCGCGTGCCTCGCATGGCGACAATTGTCGGCAACGCCAGCGTTTCAGGCACAATTTATGCAGCAGGGGCGTCGGCCAGCGGCAGTGCGGTAGCGGGGGCGTCCTTTCGCCAAACTCCTCTCGAGGTTTTTCACGATGGCTCGTTTTTTTACCGCTTGGGCTGCGCGCTGTGCTGCGCTGATCGCTAGCGCCGGCGTCTCGGTCGCCTGTGCGCAGGACCTTTCTGTAGAGCGCGTCGCCACTGGTCTGTCGACTCCTATCTTTGCCACCGCCCCATCCGGCGACACCGGACGCCTGTTCGTGGTCGAACAAGGCTCCGGCGGATCGGCCAGTATCAAGATCCTCGATCTCGGCAGCAACACGGTGAACCCCACGCCGTTTTTGACGCTCTCCGGCATTTCCACCGGGGGCGAGCAGGGGCTGCTGGGCTTGGCGTTCGATCCCGACTATTCCACCAACGGTCGGTTTTACGTCGATTACACGGCGGCCGATGGTTCGCTCCATATCGATCGCTTCAACGTCTCGGGCAACGCCAACGTCGCCAATCCCAGCGGCGTGAACGTGCTGGCGATCGCTCATCCGCAGACGAACCACAACGGCGGTTGGATCGGTTTCAGCCCACGGGCCGGAGACGATGGCAATCTCTACATAGCGGTTGGCGATGGCGGCAACAGCAACGACCAGGGGCCCGGTCACATCGAACCGGGCGGCAACGCGCAGAACACCGGCGTGCTGCTCGGCAAAATGCTGCGGATCGACGTCAGCTCGCCCGGCGCCACGCCGAGTGACCCTCAATATGCAATTCCCGCCAGCAATCCATTTGGCAACGAAGTCTTTGCCTACGGATTGCGGAATCCGTTTCGCAATAGCTTCGACCGCGCGACGGGCAACCTGCTGATTGGCGACGTCGGGCAGGGGGCCCGCGAAGAGATCGACGCGCAACTGGCCGGCGTCGGTCCGCTGGGTGGGATCGCCAACGGTGGCGGTGAGAATTTCGGCTGGCGCCTGCGCGAAGGGACGATTGCCACGCCGGGCGTCGTGGGTGGCACGGCCCCCGGGCTGACCGATCCGATTCTCGATTACGATCGCACCGTCGGCCGCACGGTCATTGGCGGCTACGTCTACCGCGGATCGGACATTCCGAGCCTCGACGGCACATATATCTTCGGCGATTTCCTGGGCGGCAACGGCGCGACGAACGGCCGGATTTTCGCCGTGCCCACTGATGGCAGCTCGCCCGTCGCGTTTAACCCTGCCACCGCGGACATTACGTCGGACTTGTTCGCGGGATCTGGATTCAACTTTCAGACGGTCTACAGCTTTGCCGAAGACGCCCGCGGTGAGATGTACATCATCGACGGCCCCAGCGGCGTGATTTACAAGATTGTGCCCGAACCCGGGACCGCGCTGTTGATGGCGCTCGGCGCAATCGCGGTCATCGGGCTGGCACGCCGCAGACCGTAGGGTACGCACTCCGTGCGCACCAAAATGGGCGCTCCATATTCGGTTGAGGCTACGCACGGAGTGCGTACCCTACGCGAAGAGCTTATCGATAACGCGGGCCTTGGTGACGTCGTAATCGGTCAGGCTGTCATCCCGGCCATCGTGTGGGAAGGTGAGCTGCGTGTGCGATAGGCCCATCGCAGCCAAAATCGTCGCATGCAGGTCATGTACCGTGACGACGTCTTCGATCGATTTGTAGCCGAAATCGTCCGTGGCGCCGTGGACGTAGCCTGGCTTAAATCCACCGCCGGCCAGCCACAGGCTGAAGGCGTGCCGGTTGTGATCGCGGCCATCTTCCTTTTGCGAGACAGGCAAGCGGCCGAATTCGCCGGTCCACAGCACGATGGTCGATTCCAACATCCCGCGCTGCTTAAGATCTTGCACCAAGGCCGCGCACGGTTGATCGGTGCGAGCGCACAGCCCACGCAGGCTCTCGGCGTTTTTGGCGTGCGTGTCCCAAGGCTGGCCGCTCATAAAGACCTGCACGAAGCGGACCCCTTGCTCGACCAGTCGTCGCGCTAGCAAGCAGCGCCCGCCGTACTCGGCTGTGGTCTTATCATCGAGCCCGTACATCCGCCGCGTGGCTTCGGTCTCGCGCGACATATCCAGAATCTCCGGCACCGCGGTCTGCATCCGCGCGGCTGTTTCGAAATTCGCGATCCGCGCTTCGAGCTCGGTGTTGTCCTGGTGGCGGAGCAGATGGTCACGATTCAATTCGTCGAGCAACTTCAACTGCCCGCGCCGCGCTTCGGCCGTCACGCCGGCCGGGGTGTTGAGATGCAGCACGGGCGAGCCCCCAGCCCGGAACGGCGTCCCTTGAAACACGGCCGGTAGCCAGCCGCTGGTCCAATTGCGCACCCCTTCGATCGGCAGTCCACCTGGATCCGAGAGGACAACGTACGCCGGCAGATCACGATTCTCGGTGCCCAGCGCGTACACGATCCAAGAGGCCATCACCGGCCGGTCGGCCAGGATCTTGCCGTTGTGAATCAACCGCAGCGCCGCCTCGTGATCGACGCTCTCGGTCATCATCGAGCGGACAAGCGTAATGTCGTCCGCGACGCGTGACGTGTGCGGCAGCAGCTCCGAAAGGGGCATCCCGCATTGCCCGGCCTGCCGGAACTCGAACGGCGAGCCGAGCAGGTTGCCTTTTTGTTCGTGAAAGTGCGTTTCGAGCTCGCCCGGGTAGGGCTGGCCGTGCAACCGCGAAAGCTCCGGCTTGCGGTCGAACAGATCCATCTGGCTCGGTCCGCCATGCTGGAACAAGCAGATCACGCTCTTGGCCTTACCGGCCGGCGGAGCGGACAGGACCTTCGTGCCGCTGTTCGTCGCCGCTTGAGCAGTCGCTGAGCCCAACAAATCCGCCAGCGCCAAACCGCCGATAGCGCCGGCGTAACGGCCCAAAAATGCGCGTCGATTGTACTGGTACGGATTGGCGCTATTCATGGCCTCCAGTTTACCCTTTGGCCGGGCGTCGGAGCAACTATCGCCCCACGGGCTATTCTCATCGTTCGCGTGGACTGGCCTCCATCCGCAGGCCATCGATGAACCTGATCGCGGCAAGATAATCACGAGATCCGTACTCGGCCATATGCTCGTGCAGTAACAGCTGCAGACGGTCGCAGGAGGCCCGAATCTGGCTGTACCGAACCGCGTCGAGATTCCCAGTTAACGTGGCCCTGGCTTTGAAATTCTCGTTGAGCTCGCCTACCTGTTTTGCATACCGCGAATCTTGCAGAATCGTGGGCCACGAGATTTGACCGGTGACCGGATCGAGTTCCTTGTTGACCAACCGCTTGGCGGGGCTCGTTCGGCTGCTAACAGGTCGAAATGGATCCGCGAATAGTTCCTCGGGAGTAGTAGCGGGTAAATTCTCCTCTACCTTCGGTTTCACATTAGCCGGATTGAACGGATCATCGGCGGGGGCCGTTTTGGATTTGTCGACATCAGGCGCCTGCTGTTCCGCTTTCGGCCGCTCTGGAACTGCCGTAAATGGGTCATCCGCGGGATTGACCGGAATGCCGCCGGGCAGCTCTGCTTGCGTCGCAGGGGCGTCAGGCGAAGTTGCTGACGCCTCGCCCTGTTTTGTCGCTCGAGTCCTGCGCGGCGGGATGGCGTTGGGATCCTCGGCGATGATCCGGGCCGCGCGGAGTGAACGCAATAGCTGCAACACCGCGTCATGCCCGGAGTGCGTTTGCGAAATCACCAGGCTTTTCGATTCCGGCACAATGGCGACCGCGCCGCGACCGCCGTCATCGTTCCAGGAGTCTGGCGCGACCGTGGATTGAACGACTTGGGCCAGCCGCTCATAGGCATTTTTGGCAGTCGGCGGTTTGCGCTTCGGATTCGGCTTTTCGTCCGTTGTCGCCGTCTCTGTCGTGGCGCCGTCTTCGCCAGGCGTCGTCGTGGGGTAGGGCAGAATGACGTCGGATGCTACCAGGTCCGCTACCGGATAGGTCCGCGTGATGAAGATGGATTCTGCCTTTTCCTCCGTGGTGATCGTCAGCGCATCATCTGCGACAAAAAAAGTCAGGTCGAGCCGACCGAGGATCTGTCGTAACGAGGAACGCAGCGCCCGTTTGCCCGAATGAAACGTAACCGGCACGCTAGGGTCGATCGCGGCGTCGCCCAGGGCTCGTTCGTCCAGATTGATATTGGCGCCGGTTTTCTGCTGAATGTATTCCACTGCGTCAGATAAAGTCGACTCGTCCAGGTCGAGCTTGATCGGTTCGTCGAGCGCTTTCAGGATCTTTTCTTCATCCTCCGACGGTTCCGGGATGTACTCGATTCGATTGACCGGCGCTGCAGTCGTGGTGACAACAGTCCCAGTTGCACTAGGGACGGCGGTGACAGGCAGGGGCTGTGGCCGCAATGGCTTGCTCGCCTGTACTTGCGGCGCTCGCAGCAAATAAATGGTTGGCGCCGCCAGCGCGGCGACTGCGACGATCAACAACACAACTCCGACTCGACGAGAGACCTGCCTTTCGGCGCCAGCGGTGGACGGCAACATGGCCATTCTCCTCTTCCAGAAGGTGCTCAGCCGCGCGTGCGGCCCGGTGTCGAACATCGTGGCCCAAGGGCCATAGTCAGCGGCGTTTGGCATTCTGGTAAATCTCATGATTCGATTCACCTTAGATCTGGAACAGGAGCACGCAATTCATCGACTGGATGACCCTCCGGCGAGTTCTCTGGCGCCCTGGGAGCTGTTCGCGCGCTTGGGCGTTGGGGACGCGAATTCGGTGGGCTAGTCGATGGGATCCCAGGCGGGGTCGGCGACGCCGAAGGGGTTGAAGGCGGTAAAGCCGGCGGAGCGGCCGGTGTTGGCGGAAGGATAATCGTTGGCTCCGCGCGAGGCTCCAGATATGTTGCCGGCGCTGGCGTCGGTGTTTGCGGCGGCGCGTGCAGCGGCGGCGCATTCTCGCGGGCGGTTTGCTCGCCAATCACGCGTGCTGCGCGGAGGGCCCGCAGCAGTCGCACAACGTCATCATGCGCGGCGTGCGTTTGCGAGATCACCAGGCTGCGTGCTTCAGGGACGGCCACGATCGAGCCATTGCCACTCAATACGTCCCAACTAGCGGGCTGGATCGTGGTGGTCATCGCTTCGATCAAGCGCGAGTAACTGCTCGGAATGCGGCTCGTACTGGAGCGACGGCCGCCGCCGGCGCCTCCCATTCCGCCGCCGGCGCCCATCATGCCACCGCCCGTCACTGGCTCCGCAGGCAGAACCTCGACCGTATTCGAGACAAGATCCCCCACCGGATACGTGCGGGTCACGAGCGTCTCAGACGCTTTGTCCTGCGTGGTGATCATCAGCACGTCGTCGTCGACATAATAGGTCAATTCCCTCGGCAGCAGACGTCGCAATGTCGAACGTAAAGGCAGCCCCTTCGACTTTACTGTGGTTGGCATTTCGAGCGAGAGCCCCGCGTCGTTTAAGGCTGCCTGATCGACCTCGATTTCCAGTTCGTGTTTCTCTTGTACGTAACCAATGACGTCTTGAAGTGGCGTTCCTTCGAATTCGACCACCGTTGGCTCGGCAAGCGCCAGGAGAATCTTTTCCTCAAGCGCTGATCGCGCCGGCAGGAACTCCACCTTGTGCGGCGCCTTGGGAGCGATGGCCGCGGGGCTCACGGCTACTTGGAATCGCCGCTCAACCGTCTCGATCTTACCATCAACTTCGCGCGTGCCGCTGGGATGATCCAACACGAACTTTGCCTCGGGAATGCGCGCGCCCCCTTCGTCTCCGGGGATCGGACCGACGACTTCGAGCCCTGTCGGCTCCCTGCGCAGCTCGTTGGGATTTACCGGCGCCGGTTCCACCATCGGCACGTCCACCGGGCCGGCACTTGCGGCCGGCGCCGGCGTGGGCTCATCAGCCCGGACTTGTGGCGCCCGAAGCACATAGATCGTTGGCGCCGAGATCGCGGCGCAGGCGGCCAACAGCAACAAGCAGCGGACGCGGCGCGAGAGTGTTTTCTCGGCGCTGGCGGTCGACGGCAGCATGGCCATTCTCCTCTTCCAGAAGGTGCTCAGCCGCGCGCGCGGCCCGGTCTCGAACATCGTGGCCCAGGGGCCAAATTGCTGATTCTCGGTCATGACAAATCCTCCGCCCTTTTTTAGAAATGCACGGTCGACTGCTAGTATCTTGTCGCTTGCGGCTGTTTGACGTCTTTGATCACCACCACCTTGGGCTGCGTCTTGGTCGTGGGATCGAGCGAAATGTTTTGGATTTCGACGGTTTCGTACGATCGCGATTGCAGCCGGAACTCTTTGACGTTCTTCGCGTCGAGTCCGGCAAAGGCCGCTGTCGTTTGCAGGAAGCCACGCCCGCCGGCGCTGGATACCTCGCCCGTGGTAATCTCGCGAGCTTCGACGTCGATCGCGATGATCCGCAGGTCTTTGTCCAGCACATTGTGGGCGATGCTGAGGACGAGTTTACCGTCGCGCTCAGCGGTCGGCGCAAAGCCGAAGCTGTACTTCTGATTCCCCATGCTCGACGTGCTTTGGCCATCGGTCTCGGCCTCGGTCTGCCACTCGCCCGCCGCGCATTCGAACCGAACGGTGCAAGTGCTGGCGTCGCCGGGGAGCGCCTGGGACAGTGATTCGAGCCCTTCGATGGGCTTGTTGTTCGCGTCGCGAGGACGGCCTCCGCCGCTGGAGCCATTCGGCGACACATTCCAGTGGGCGTTAGCGCCTTTGTCTCCCTTCTTGACTTCGCGCATGGCGAATTCGCGGAGCTTTTTTGGCGCTGGTTCCGAAGTCTGCGCGGGGTGCTTCTGATAAGGAGCGGCGATCGGCTCGCCATCGGCCCCCCACCATGGTCCTCCCTGCGATGGATGCGCGGCCACGCCGATGAATTCGTATATGACGCCGCCGGGCAGCTCGACACGGACCGGCGCCCCGGGGGCCAATTCGGATTTGCCCGCCCTCTTGGCGTCTGGTTCGATGGCTGGCGCGCCGGAAAGATAAAGCGTGGGCGAGAATAACACGCCAATGGCGACCGTGGCGACGGCCAGGTTCCATCGCAACGATCGGCGCGCGTTCGGCGCCGCGGTCAGCGGCAGCATCGTCAATCGGCGTCGCCAGAATGACGACAGTTGTAACGCCTGCCAAGCCAGATGGCTCGACCAGGGACCGTGCGATCGCCTCATCGGTTTTACCCCTATTTATTTTCCACTGACTCCGAAACCGCCGACTCCATTTTCGATTGGCCATCGAGCGCCGCGGCCGGGCGCAACATGGCTGGTTCCGAGAGCCGACTGACAATTCGGACCAACAAGTCCGCGTACGCCGCTGGGCCCTGCCCCGTGGCGTTCATGGCCCAACCGTCGCAGGCCAACTCTGCCTCGAGGCGGACGCGGAACGCCGCCCAGTAGGCGACCGGATGAAAGAAGTACATCACGCGGGCAATTTGCGGTATCCAACCGAACCACAGGTCGCCACGTTTGAGATGCGCCAACTCATGCACGATGACCGGTCGAAGTTCACCGGCCGAGACGAGCGGTTCGAGCGATTTGGGTAGCACCAGCATGGGCCGCCAAAGTCCACAAACGAAAGGCGAGCAATCCACTTCGGACAACAGCACTGCCGGAACGCGACGCAGTTGAATCGCTTCGGCGACGTCACGCACCAACTGCTGAAGCGGTGGGTGCGCAACCTCGCACTGGGCGAGCAACCGGCCTAGTCGCAAACGCTGCCAAATGAGGAGCAATGCCTGGCAGGCGACAAATGCGGCCCAGGCTAGCATCAACCAGCTTGTCCAGTTGAGCGTCTGCGCCGCGGGAGTTTTCGCGGGAACCCTTGCCGTGCGAACCGACGCCTGCGCGGGTTCGTCCGCAGGATCAGTAGCAAGCGGCAACAGCGGGCCATCGTTTGCTGCGATTGAAGCGCTCACTTCGCCGGTCGCGGTGTCAGTGGCTCGCGGCGATCCTGTGTGTGTGCCTCGCACGATCGTTCGCTCTGCGTCTCGCGCCGGCAGCCAGGCGAGTGGCAGCCCCAGGGTCCAGATCGGCGCGAGTAGCAGCTTGATCGCCACGATTTGCCACAGCCAATACCGCACGGCTGGCGAGGCCCTGCGCGCGAGCCAGGCAAGCACGGCAATGACCATGGCCAGAATCGTCGATTGCCACAGTACGGCCAGCATGTATTCTGACCAACCGTTGCTCCAGGCGTTCAGCGTTAGGGCAAGTGCTTGCATGGTCGTCGTCGTTGCAGTGACCTGGCGGATCGTTCAGCGTCTGGCTAGGGATGTGGGCTACTCGGCAGAATCGACATCGAGCTTGCGAGCGATCGCCCGTAGCGCGGCGAGATCCTTGGCGGAGAGTTTTTCCTGCCCCGCCAGATACGAAACGAGCGCCGCTGGCGAACCGGCCAGCGTGTTGGTCACAAATCGTTCGACCAGCGACGGCAACAATCGCTGCGACTCAACCACGGCCCGAAATTGCACCGGGCCATTGGCCGCGACCCGTTCGAGCAGTTCCTTGGCTTCCAATCGCTGGATCGTCTTCAGCACGGTGGTGCGGCCGACGTTCCGTTCCTGCCGGATCAAATCCCAGATCGCTCGCTCCGTGCAGGGCTGTTCGTGCCAGATCAACTGCATGACCCGCAGCTCCAACTCGCCGAGCGTCGGTAATTCTTTGGCCATCTTCGACCTCACAAAAATTGGACTGACGGGTGCTGATGAGAGGAGCGCACCTGTGTCTCCCTCTCCCGGCGGGAGAGGGTTGGGGTGAGGGCCGAAGCTAGTTCGAGCCCACTTCGCACGTCTTACGGCAGCCGTCGTAACGGCGCTGATATTACGGCAGCGGCCGTAACGTGTCAAGAAAATATTTGAAGAGAATCGATGGGGAGGGGAGCGCGCAATCCATGGGAGCGCGACTCGTGCCCCGGGGTAGGTGTCACCGACCGAGTTGTCGGCTGCGAATGCCCGTTACGTAGAGCGCAGTCTATTCGACATACAACTGCGTACGGTTCAGTTCTTCGAGAATTGCTGGTGGCGGGTTATGAGGCAGTCCCATCCACTGGAAATTACCATCCGAACGCTCAGGCATCGCAGAGAACACACCGTCGAAGCACACAGGCTCGAAGATTCGTTGATTCCGGGCGCCTGGAGAAGCGGGCGATTGGGACTCTGAAATAAGATGCACGACGGGATGAAATCCATTGAGGTATTTCCAATGCATGCCGGCAACCTTCGGCGGACTCAGATTCAGTTCGTCGCCAAGTTGCACATCCTTCAAAAACGGCTCGCGCATCATACGCAGGCGAATGCCATCGGCCGTGGTGGTCTCGAAGACGGACGGTGGGCATTGCTTCGATGTGCATCCAGATGAAGGGCACGATGAGCATCCAGACGCTGGGAACTGCGAAGAAGGACACTGCGAAGAAGGACACTGCGACGAGCATTTTTCTGTCGTGCACTTTCCTGAGGAGGACTTTCCTTGCGAACACTTCTCGCAGGGACACTCGCACGAGCATTTGTTCGGAGCGTCCGAGCAATGAGCTTCTTCGGTCAGGCAAGGGGTGACCAGGATCAGCCTGAGCTTCTCGGTCGCGCCTTCAGTCTTTGCGGGTTCATCCGCATCGGCCTTCTCGCTCTTACCTTCGGAGTCGTCGGCGGGGGCTTCGTCGGCCTGCAGCCACATCGAGGCCACGAACGTCTGGCCTGATTTTGCGTCGAAGCACGCGTTCATGTAGGTTCGTCGTTCGGCTGGCGGCAGGGGCCCTTCGAGACCGGTTGTGTGCGACGCCAGGACCGTGGCCTCGCACTGGCGTTCGCTAATCGAAGTGCGAATGCAATCGTTGTCAAAAATGGTGACCAACACATCCAGTTCGACGCCGTCTGACAGGCAGACGTCGCAGGTTTCATCCTCACCGTGCATTACGACCGTCTTGCCCATACCGCAGCAGAAGCGCTTCCGCTTGCCGCTTTCGACGGTTACGCATGGTTCGGCGACGACTTTGACCGCATTCTCGGCCCGCAATTTTTCGAGGACCGCGTGCAGATGCTCGTTCGAGCCAACCGGGCAGGGCGTTGCCGGCGATTCCGGTTCGCTCTTGTCGCGCAAGATCTTGGCGTTGATCAGGCTGGCAAGATTCGGCTCAACCTTCGCGCCGGTCAAATCGACTTCGTTCAATCCGAGCGCCTTCATTTGCGCCACGTTCACGTCCAAAACCTGAACTTTGAATTTCACCTGCGGGGCCGTTGGCTTTGCTTCGCCGCTGGCCTCGTTCGCTGGCTCTTCCTTGGTTTCTTCAACCTGGGCCCGCAGCGGGGCGACGTCGGACTTCAGCGCCTGGAGTTCAGCGTCTTTGCGCGCCAGCTCTTCGGCCAGTTCGCGTTTTTCTTCCGTCACGACTTCAATCCGCACCAGCTTGACCAAGTCGTCGGCGCCGGCCGCTTCGAGATGACACAAGGCCCCGCGTAGCAATTCGGACTTTGTCAACGGCCTGGGCGCAACGATGTAGTGCGGATGAGCCGGCGCCGTCGATAAGTGAAACGCCGGAGCTGCCGGGTAAGCGTAGCCCGTTGGAGCGGCAGGCGGTGTTGTTGCCATTGGGCAACCCTCTGTCGCAGGACATGGCAACGGGAATTGCGCTACCGGCGCCAAGGCGTGGCTGGTCTGCGGATGCGACGGAAGCGCTGGCGGCGCGCAATGCTCAGTCGAGGTCACAACACGTGTCGCCATGCCGACGTGCGGCGCGTAGGCCGGACTTGGATAGATCGCAGGAACCGGCGCCTCGGCGTGCGGATAAACTACCTGTGGTCCGCCGACGGTTTCGTAAGCGTCCATTGGCGCCGGTTTGAACTCGATCGGATCGAGCGCGTCGGACACCTGCGCGTGCTGCGGCGCAACGGCCTGAACTTGCGCTACAGGAGCGTTCCCCGGCGCTACCATGACAGGCTCAGATCGGATCACGGCCGTCGGTTTCTTGTCCTTCTCGGCGAGCGCGGTCCCCGCCAGAATCAGCAGCCCTACAACGCTCAAGCCAAGAACGAGCTTGCGATAACTCATGGCGGGTCCTTCCGCGTAAGATAGGCGGTTCGATTTTTAAGAATGCGGGCGCTTGTCCGGCGCAACACGTCAACCGGCGTTTCGCCAAAGTTGCGCTTCCTGGGCCAGAATCGGGGCAGTTATGTACCACCGCGGCTTTTGCGGGGCAATTGCAGTTGCCGTGGACGTGGCACGCTGGCGCCGGTAATACCGATCGAAATCAGCGGCGCCGATCATTACAAATGCGCCAGTTGCGTGGCCTCTTTCCGGCGCCATCACGCCGCTTGGCCGGAGCAGGGCGTTTGCCTCCGCCGCGTAAGGCCGCCCTAGTCGCCGCCGGCCCCCGCCCTTGCCGGATTCGCCCGAAGGTTTAAGTTTTCCTTTTCCGTTCGTGCTACCGCAGGTAGAGTTATAGGCTGTCAGGCCGGATGGATCCGCCCTGAGCGACTACATCCACGAGGGGCAGCCTGTCCGTTTCGTGTCCTCTTTGACCAAAAACAGGGCGCGCTCGTCGAGTAGTCGGCTGTTGTCGTCGGTTCCCGTTCCAAGAATTGTCCGCCGGATGTTGCAACGCATGAGAATTCAACGCTGGAGTCGGTCGAGTGGCGTCTTGAGGCTGACGCTGGCCCGCCTGGGCTGGCTGGCCGTGGTTTGCTGTGCGCCGGTGTTCGCCCATGCCGCTGACGAGCCCGAGGCCGAGGGGATCAAGCTCGACGGTTGGGAGGGGATGCGGGTGATCAAACAGGAAGGTTCGCCGAGCCGCATGATCGCCGCCGACCTCAATGGCGATGGCCGTCAGCAGTTGATTGTGGTCAACACGCGGCAGTCGCGGCTCGATATCTATCGCCCGGCAACCGCAGAAGAACAAAAACCAGCGACATCGGCCGATCCTGACCGTCCGAACGAACTACCGGGCACTCCCGACTGGAAGCGCATCGAGCTGGATCTCGACGAGTTGCCTGCTGATGTGATTGCCCGCGATATCGACGGCGACGGCAAGGCCGAGTTGATCATCCTCACCGTCCCTTCGAACAAGATTCTGGTCTACAAGCAGACCGGTCCAGACACCTGGAAAAAGGGAGACAAGGGAGCCCAGTGGGATCTGCTCCCCGGCGCAGCGGCTGGCAAGCACGAGCTGATGCTATTGCGCGAAAAAACGCCCGGCGTCTTCGAGCTATTTGTCAGTAGCGACCAAGGCATTCAAACCCTGCTGCTGCAGGCAGGCAGCCGCCCCTCATGGTTCAGTCCTCGCGAGCGCCGTGGGCGACTCGACTGGCGTTTTGTCGACCTCGATGGCGACGGCGACCTCGACCTCTACGAATGGTCGCAGCAGCCCAAGCAAACGATTCGCTGGTATGAAAATCGGGCCGGTAAATTGATGTCGGCTCAGGTCCTCTACGAACAAGCGGCTAACGGCGCGCGTGCGCTGCCGATTAAAGGCAGCGCCGGCGAGTTGCTGCTCCTCGGCGGCGCCCAGGAAGCGCTGCTCCGCCGCTACGCGCTTGGCCGAGGCGAAGAAAGCGAACTCGGCCGGCATGAATCGCTGCCGATGCCCGGCGGCGGCAAAGCACTATGGACCGGCGTGCTGCTGGATGGCAAACCAGCGCTGGTGGCCGTCGACGCGACCGATCCGCGTTTGCGGGTGCAACCTCTCGGCGAAGATGGTTGGCAAGGCGAAGAGACCTTCCCGCTGATCAGCAAGGTCCGCGGACTGGCCGCTGTGCACGCTGAGCCGGGCAAGCTGCTGCTGTGGGTCAAAGACGGGACCGATTTGTTCCGCAGCGGATGGGAAAACAACCGCATGACCTACCCGGTCGCCATGCCACAGTCGGCCGACGTCACGGATCGCGCGATCCTGGCCCTCGGCACGTCGGGCACAACCACCTGGTGGGCCCAGCGCGTTGGCCCGGACCTGGACCTTTATGTCTGGGAAAAGGACCAAAAGGAGCCGGCCAAAACTCGCTTCACCGGACAAGGGACCAAGGCGGACAAAGTCGTCTGGCTGGGCGGCAAGCGGGTTCTGGTGCAACCGGCCAACAGCAACACGCTCAAGCTGGTGAGTATTGACGACGCTGGCAAAGTCGCGTCGCGCGAACCGGCGAACTTGAATAAGGTCGATCCGAATGAGTTCCTGCTTTTCAATATCGGTGGTAAGTCCCGCCTCGGCCGTTTGACCGATGGCGTGCTGCAATGGTTGAACGACGATCTGCAACCAACCGACCAGGTAATGCTGGCTGACGGGCAACGCATCGCCAGCTTCATCCCACTGCCGGATGCCAACGCCTGGGCGCTCGAGCAAGGGGGCGGGTTCATCCATCTGCTGAAGCCGGACGAGTCCGGTATATTGCGTGTTGCCAGCAGTCTGAAGGCGCCCGGTGGCGGACAATTGCTGTTGGATCCAGTGCTCGGTCTGATCCAGGTCGATCAGGATCGTGTAGTGCGATTGGCCAAGGGCCGTCCCTGGGAATTGACGCTTAAGGACAGTTTCGATGGTCGCGTCGGGCGCCCCAGCGGCGTGAAAGAGGCGACGATCCATCGCATTCTGACGACCGATGTCACCGGCGATGGGCAGGAAGACGTGGTGATGTTCGACGACGTTCGCCATCAACTGACCGTGCTGACCCGCGAAGACAAAGGTCTCGTCTCGCTCGGATCGTGGAAAGTCTTTGACGATCGCACGTATCCGTACGGCGGCAAGGAAGAAACTCAAATCGCTGAGCCGCGCACCGTGGTTGGATTCGACGCCGACGGTGACCATCACCAGGATCTGGCGCTGCTGTGCCAGGATCGATTGATTATTTATCTCGCCAGGGAGCCAAAATAATGCTTCTTCAGCTTCCTGTCCGCCTGCAAGGATCGAACATGCACATCCTACGAACAAGACTGATTGCCGTTGCGGTGTTGGGCATTGCCGCGCTGAGCGCGTCCGCAGCCTGCGCGGCGGACAAGGTCACCGTCACACTCATCGGCGGGGCCAAAATCATCGCCGAGCTTTTGCGCGAAAACGACCAGGGCGTGGTGCTCGACCTGGGGCACGACGTGCTGCAAATCCCCAAGAAGCAACTGTTGGGACTCGATCGTGGCAAATCGGAAGATTCGGAAAAAACACAGAGCGACCGGGGCATCTTCATTACCGGCCGGCTCCCCGCGGCCGACGTGCCCGAACTGGTCAAACGCCACGGCGACGCCGTAGTGCTGGTCAAAACCGGCGGGGGGCTCGGCAGCGGTTTCATCATCAGCGACAAGGGGCACTTGATCACCAACTATCACGTCGTCGAGGGCGAAACCAAGATCTCGGTCACCTATTTTCGCCTCACGCCGCAAGGCTATGAGAAGAACGAATTGAAAAAGGTCAAAATCGTAGCGCTGCAGCCGATGCGCGATATCGCCTTGTTGAAGCTCGACCCCGAAGAAGTCAAAGGCGACATGCCGAAGCCGTTGGTGATCGACGACCGTGACGATCTGCGCGTCGGCGACGCCGTGTTTGCCATCGGCAGTCCGCTTGGTCTGGAGCGGACGGTCACGCAGGGGATCGTCAGTTCGACGACTCGCACGATGGGCCACATGCGATTGATCCAGACCGACGCGGCGATTAATCCCGGCAATAGCGGCGGACCACTCTTCAACATGCGTGGCGAAGTGGTGGGCATTGCCTGCGCTGGCGCCACGCAGTTCGACGGCCTGGCCTTTGGCATTCCGGCCTCGGATCTGATTGACTTTCTCGTCCATCGCGACTCGTTTCTGTATGATGCGTCGCAGCCGCAGAATGGCGTGACCTACCTGCCGCCCCCCTTCAAGGGAGGCGCCGCGGCCGCCAGCCAGAAAAAATCGACCTCTGAATCCACTGTCCGTGGGAAAGGCCAGCCATGATCTCTACAGCTTGCGGCCATATCGCCAGCGAAACCGTCACCGCGCTACGTGCTCCCAAGGAGGCCCGCGCGAACCGCTGGCGTCAGTCGCTAACGATCAGCTGCGCCGTGGTGGCGCTGGTCGCGGCGTCGGTCGCACGGGCGGCGGATACCGTTCCACCGTCGCACGAGTGCGTGCCCGAAGAGACGGTGCTGGTCGTTCGCGTTCCGCAAGCCAAAAAGTTTCTCGATGCGCTCCGCAGTCAGACGAAGCTCGGCTCGGTCGTCCTCAGTGACAAACGCTACGAAAAAATCCTCGACTTCATTCGTGAGCAAGCGGCCGACGCACTGACCGAGGCCTCGGCCGAATTAGCCAAGTACAACCTGAAGGTGGAAGATTTCCCCACGGTCTTTGATCGCGAAATCGGCTTCGCCCTGGTCGTGCAGCCGCGCAAAGACACCGAAAAATTCCCGCTGATGATGGGCCTGTGGTGGCTCGAGCCGAACACCGATCTGGGCGAGCGACTGATCAAAGCGATCGGCCAGATGATCGACGATCAGAAGGACGAACCCAATGCGATTCGTCGCGTCGATCTCGACCTGGAAGGCCGCCAGGTCATGCACCTGATCATGCCGGTCACCAGCTCAGCGCCATATCCGGAAGGGGCATTCGAAGGACTCGAAAAACTCAGCCCGGAAGAGCTCAAAGCCAAACTGGCCGAGCTGCGTAAAGATTCGGAAGACAAAGACGTCGTCACAGACCAGATGCACGTCTTTATCACCCGCGTGGGCGACCGCCTGGTGATTGGCAATACGTTCCCCACGTCGGAAGAAGAGGTCCAGGAACTCCGAGAAGAGGACGAGGACAAAGAGCCAGACTTCGACACGATCACCGGACTCGAAGAAGCCAAAGGCGTCTTTGCCCGTTTCCTGAAGAGCCACGCCGAAGGTGGCGGCAGCGTCACGTCGAAGATCATGGCCACGCCCGGCCTCACGGCCGCTCTGCCCGAAGGGACGCCACTGGTCGAAGTGCTGGCCACGCCAGAGCCGCTGCTGAAGCTGATGACCGACGAAGCGACAATCTCCGGCATGAAGCGGCTCGGGCTCGATCGGATTGGCGCCGCCGCGCTGCGCGTGACATTGGAAGACGGCGCGCTGCGTGTGGGCGCGTTCCTCTCAATGCCCGAACCGCGCGAAGGTTTGATGGCGCTGTTGAATCAATCACAAGGCGTCGCCGAGCCGCCGGCCTGGGCTCCGTCGAAACTGCTGGGCTTTGCGCAGATCCATTTCGATCTCGGCAAGGCCTACACCCAACTGCGCGACATGATGGTGGGTGAAGGTGGCGACCCCGTCAAGCAAGTGGTCCAGCAGCTTGAGGATCAAATTCGCAACGTCACGCAGACAGACATCGCTTCACTACTATCGAGTGTGGGCGAAGATCATTACATCGTCATGCTCGAGCCGACCAAGACCAAGATCACCGGGCCAGATGGCGAGTCGGTCGAGGTTCCGGCCCAACGGCAGGGCATCGTGTGGCAAGTGAAGGACGAGGCCCCGTGGAAGCGGCTGATTCAACTCGGCGCCGGCTTCGCCGCGCTCAGCGACGGCATGGTGACCGCCTCGCAAGAGCAGGGCTTTATGGGCCTGCGACTCGACGTGAAAGACGTCATCCAGGGTGGCGCCTTCGTCGGACATGGCTACCTGGTGCTGGGCATTGGCCCCGACGTCATCGAGACGCTCCTCTCCACCCTGCGCAAGCCGCCCGAAGGCGCCGACGCGTTGCGAGGGAGCGACCTGATGAAGCGGGCCGCCAAGCTGTTGCCGCCCGAGCCGTGCCTGTATTACCAGGTGTCGGATTTCAATCGCTACGCCAAGAGTATTGCTGACGCGTTCATGTCAGCCCTTGAGCTGCCAACAGGCGTCGCGGCCAGCGACGACGAAGACGCAGGCGCTGCCGCCAAGGCGATGGCCAAGTTCAAAGAGCTGATTCCGTCCGAGGAAGAACTCGAAGGATCACTGGGTGTGTCCGTCGGCCACTTGATCGTCAATCAGCACGGACTCGTCTACCGCATGGCGCTGGAACTACCGGCCCCGTAGAGGACGAGTGAGATGATTTGACGTATTGGCTTGCTGCGCGTTAACGCGACTCCCTCTCCCGCCGGGAGAGGGTTGGGGTGAGGGCAGAGAAGCGCATTGGGGCATTCAAACTAGCCGCGCGTTTATACGGCGCTCTGCCCTCATCCGGCGTGCTAACGCACGCCACCTTCTCCCACCGGGAGAAGGGTTATTGCGCGACGTGCTCAGAAAGTTCTACCGCTGCGCTACCGGCGCCCATTTGCGTGGCTTCGCGCCGATGTACCTGGCCCGCGGGCGGATCAGCCGGTTGTTGTCCGCTTGTTCGATCACGTGCGCGCTCCAGCCAGTGACTCGGCTGATGACGAATAGCGGCGTATAGAGCGGGATCGGCAGGCCCATGTAGTGGTACAGCCGCGCGCTTGGCCAATCGAGGTTTGGCGGCAACCCCTTCTCGCCGGTGACCAGCCGTTCGATTGTTTCGGCCATGGCTTCCATGTCGGTGTGGCCGGTTTCGGCAGCGAGCTCGCCGCAGAGGGCCTTGAGGTACTTCGCCCGCGGGTCCCCTTTTTTGTAGACGCGGTGGCCGAAGCCCATGATCAATTGCTTGCGGGCGAAGGCCGCGCGGACCCAGGCCTCGGCTTTCTCGGCCGAGCCCACTTCTTCGAGGACTTCCATCACGCGCTCATTGGCCCCACCGTGCAGCGGGCCCTTCAGGGCGCCAATCGCGCCGGTGATGGCCGAGTGCAAGTCCGCCCGCGTCGAGGCGATCACGCGGGAGGTGAATGTCGACGCGTTGTATTCGTGCTCGGCGTACAAAATCAGCGAGACGTCCATCGCCTTTGTCCAGCGGGGCGCCGGTTTTTCTCCACGCAACAGCCACAACACATTGCCGGCGAGCGACAATTTCGGATCGTAAGCCACTGGATCGGCGCCGGCGATCACTCGCTGGCGGGCGCCCAAAATGATCGGCAACTGCGCCAGCAGCCGCTCGGCCTTGCGGAGGTTGGCGTCATGACTGTTGTCTTCGGTCTCCGGATCCCAGTGCGCTAGTAAGCTGACGCCGCTGCGCATGATGTCCATCACCGACGCGTTTTTGGGGATCTTGCGCAAAACGTCGATGATTTCACCCGGAACCTTGGCCCCTTCGGCCAGGCGGGCCTGAAATTTTGCGAACTGATCCGCCGTGGGCAGCTCACCGTGCAGGATCAGGTAAGCGACTTCGTCGAACGTGCTGTGCTCGGCCAGATCTTCGACCGAATAGCCGCGGTAAGAGAGACCGTCGTCAACGGTGCTGATGGCCGTCTCGCCTGCGATGACACCTTCGAGCCCTGGACTGTACACCGGTTCGGTCATGGTTCCGCCTTGTGATGAAAATAGGCCCGATCGCGGGCTTCGTAACCTGTGTAATCAAGCAGCTCATACAATTCTTGCCGGGACTGCATCCGCGGCAAGAGGGCCTGTTGCGTGCCGTCTTGGGCGATCGCGGCGAGTGATTCCTCGACCGCTTTCATGGCCACACGCAACAACGTCACTGGCAGCAGCACGCCGGCGTAACCCAGTTGTTTGAATTCTTCGAGTGGCAAGAGATCGCTTTTGCCGAACTCGGTCATGTTGGCCACCAGCGGCGCCTTGACTGCTTTCGCGAACTGCTCGAATTCTTTCCGGTCGGCCAGCGCTTCGGGGAAAATCCAATCGGCGCCGGCGTCCAGAAAGCGCTTGGCCCGGTCAACCGCCTGGTCGAACCCTTCGACGCCGCGGGCGTCGGTTCGAGCCAGGATCACTGTATCGCTGTCTCCTCGCGCGGCGACAGCAGCGCGAACTTTGGCGCACATGTCGTCGGTGTCGACCAGGCTTTTGCCCGACAGATGCCCGCAACGTTTGGGCAGACGTTGGTCTTCGAGTTGAATCGCCGCGGCGCCGGCGGCCACCAACTCGGTCACGGTCCGTTCGACATTGACGGCTTCGCCAAAGCCGGTGTCGGCGTCGACGATCAGCGGAATTTTCGACGCGCGGACCAATCGAGTCGTCTGTTCGACAAGCTCCGAGAGCGTGAACAGCCCGATATCCGGGAGCGCAAACTCGCCGGCCGAGAACGCGGCGCCCGAGAGGTACATGGCCGAGAATCCAGCCCGTTCAACCATTCGCGCCGTCAGGGCGTTGAACGCGCCGGGGATCAGGATCGTCGATTTCCCGGCTGCCTCGCGCAGCGCCTTGCCAGCCGATGGTCGTGTCACGCGTAGACTCTCAGAGCGTTTTGGCCGAACTGGAGACTCGGTTGCGCAGGCGTAGCCCGTGCGAATCCCCCTGCCGGAATATAGGCGCCGGGCAAGGCCTTCTGCAAGGGCCGTTCGTCCATCCCGATCGCGGCGTTTGACGCTATAGTTGGGCGTGCCTGTTGGCTTTCGTCTAGACCGCGCGCGGTCGCCACGCCCATAATCTCGGCGCCAAGTCGTCTTCGCATGCATTCCTGACCTCAGAGTTCCTTGACTGTGCCCGGCAGCGATCCAACAAACTTTGACCAGCCCGCCGAGCGCGGCGCACTTCGGACCGGCGTGGAAACGTTGGTGATCTTTCTGATCTTTTGCATGAGCGCGTGCTGGGCCATCCCGGAGCCGAATGAATCTCACTATGTGAGCAAAGCCAGGCACTATTGGAACCACGAGTGGCTCGCTGGCGATTTCTTTCTGAATTCGCCTGACTGGCACACGACGTTCAATCTCACTACCGGCTGGCTGACACGTTTTTTGGACATGCCCGACGTCGTCCGCCTCGGACGCGTGCTGACGTGGACCCTGATGGCGTTCTTTTGGGGACGTTTGAGCTGGGCGATCATTCCAATATCTGGCGCCTCGATCGTTTCGGCCGCGCTGGTGGTTGCGCTGAATGAACGCCTACAACTTGCCGGCGAGTGGTTCATTGGCGGGTTTGAAGCCAAAGGCTTTGCGTATGCGCTCGTGCTCGGAGCGCTGGCTGAACTGGCGCGCGGTCGCTGGAACCGCACGTGGCTGTTGCTCGGTGGGGCGACCGCGTTTCATGTCCTGGTTGGTGGCTGGGCGGCGATGGCGGTTGGGGCGAGCTGGATTTTCAGCGGAGCTGGTCGCCCCAGCGTCCGTGCGATGGCGCCGGGGCTGGTCGGTTTTGCCGTGCTGGCGACGCCGATCGTCGTGCAATCCCTATCGCTGACGCGCGGAGTCGACGCCGCGACGCTCGCCACGGCGAATGACATTTACGTCTTCCGTCGCGTGCCGCATCACTTGTTCGTCTTTAGTATGAAGCCTGAATTCCAGTGGCGGTTCGCCGGCCTCGTGGCGGCCTTCGCCGTGATGACTTGGTTTACGCCTGCTAGCGCCGGCTCGAGACGGGTGCGCGTCTGCGTGTGGGCGTCATTGGCGATGGCGGCCGTGGGGGTGGCGCTCGGCGCGCTCGCGCTGTCGCAGCCAGAGTTGGCCGCGCGCTGGTTGCGGTTCTATTGGTTTCGCCTGACTGACGTCTTTGTGCCTTTGGGCGTTTCGTTGACGGCGACACAGTTGGCGTATCAGGCCGCGGCGAGTTATCCGCGCACAAGAATGTTGGCGCCGGCGGCGCTGTTCTTGATCGGCTGCGGCATGTTGGTGCTACGGCCGGAGACACCGTTGAGCAGCAGCACGCCGCGGGCAGACAAACCGTCGAAAACAGCCAATCTGCCGGACTGGCGAGACGCCTGTGCCTGGATCGTCGAGAACACGCCGGTCGACTCGCGATTCATCACCCCCAGGCAGTCGCAGACGTTTCGCTGGTATGCCGGGCGCAGCGAAGTCGCCACGCTGAAAGACATGCCACAAGACGCTCCCAACCTCGTCGAGTGGTGGAACCGGATCGAAGATCTGCACGGTTCAACCGATCCCGAGCGGCGCTGGCATAAATCGCTGACCGAACTCGACCCGGCGCGATTGCAGGAGCTGGGCGCAAAGTACAATGCGCAGTTCTTACTGACCGAGGCCGAGCCGGCGCTCGAATTGCCTTGCGTCTATCGAAATCAGTCGTACGCGGTCTACCAGATTGCAAAGCCCTAGCCCAGCTTGGAGCATTCATGCCTCGCTTAGACCTTGCCGAAGGAAAGAAGTTGCAGCGTCCCGCGGGCGAGCGCGTGACTTACGTTCGCTATATCGTCCTGGCCTGGCTTTGCCTGGCTGCCATGCTCGCCTACGCCCAGCGGTTTCAGCTGGGGTTGGGCGTGAAGCAGATGCAGGAAGACCTGAGTCTGACCGACTCCCAGATGGGCTGGGCGATGGGCTCGTTTTACATCGCCTACGCGGCACTGCAGGTGCCCGGTGGACGATTTGCCGAGCTGATGGGAAGCCGCGCCGCGCTAGCGCTGTGCGTCGGATTGTGTTCGTTTGCCGCCGGAGCGACCGGAGGCGTGATCGGCCTGGCGTCGTTAATCGTCGCGCGCGCGGTGACCGGCGCTGGCCAGGCCGGGATTTTTCCGGCTACAACCGCCAGCTTTGCGCGCTGGTTCCCAAGCAGCGAACGAGCGATTGCCAGTGGGCTTTTGGCCGGCTTCATGTCGCTTGGCGCCGCTGCCGCAAGCTTTGCGACGGGGCGGCTGCTGACAGTGACGAATTGGCGCTGGGTATTTGTGATTTTCGCTTTGCCAGGAGTGCTGTGGTCGGCCGGATTCTGGCTCTGGTATCGCAATCGTCCGGCCGATCATGCTGCGGTGAGTGCGGCCGAGTTGGCGCAAATCCGTGGCGCCAATACGCAGCCGGATAGCGAAACCAGCGCGACCGTGGTCCTTGAACCGATCCCCTGGCCGGCGCTGTTGCGCAGCCGGGCGATGTGGTTGATCTCGGTTCAGCAGTGTTTCCGATCGGCGGGCTACGCTTTGTTCGGCACGTGGTTCATCAAGATGCTGCAGCAGGTCTACAATCTGACGGAAAAAGAGGCCCTCTCCTGGAACGTAGCGCCGCTGTTGGGCGTCGTGCTGGGCTCGTGGTTCGGTGGTCTGGCCAGCGATTGGTTGCTGGTCCGGACTGGCAGCCGTGGAGTGGGAAGGAAACTGACTGCGGCCGTGACGATGTTCGCGTGCGCGGCGATGTTTGCGCTGGCGATCGTCCCCAGCAACCATATCGTGGCGATCGCCTGGATTACCGGCGCGGCATTTTTGGGGGCCGTCGCCGGGCCCGTGGCGTACGCGATCACGATCGACATGGGAAGTCGCCACGTCCCCACGGTCTTTGGCATCATGAACATGTCAGGGAATATCGGCGCCGCGGCGTTCCCGATCGGCGTAGGTTACCTGGTTGAAGCTACGGGGCACTGGGAGCATGTGCTGCCTCTGGTGGTCACGATCTACGTGCTCGGCGGTATTTGCTGGTTGCTGCTGAATCCGAACGGGACGATTTTTGACCATAAAGCAAAGGCCTGATTTCAGCAAAGTAACTCGCGCGCTGACGATGCTCGGTTGCCAAAACCGCGGCGCCAGTCAAAATACCTCCCATGTCGAAACGCAAACCTCGCCCGAAACCGACCCCCGCTCCGGCCAGCCCCGAAACGCAAACGGTCGAGATGCTGACCGTTTTCTGGATGCTCTCGTTGATGACGGCGCTGTTGTGCGAAATTGGGTTTGCCCTGGCCCGCGGGTATTTGCGACTGGTCGATCCCACGGCGGCCCGCATGGAAGTCTTCGCCGGCATGCTCTTGTTTGCCGCGGCCGTGGTTGGAGTGATCTCGCTCGCAGTCTGCGCGGCTGTCGTCAAGCTGCGCAAGGTTCAGCCGCCATTGGGCGTGATCGTCTGCGGGATTGTGATCGGCGCGATTCCACTGGTCGCCATGTTGATTGGCGGCTTGCGACAAGACTAGCCGAATGAGATAGACTTACCGGGATGACTGCGGACCGAGATGTTCGCGGGCTGATTTGCCGAGTTTGCTTGCTTTTTCACCCCAGCCTAACCTGATCGGCCCGCGATGACTGCCGACTACGCTCGCCACGAGCACCACGAGTTTTTGCAGGCGACTGAGTTGGCGATGGCCGACGTCGGCCTGCAGGGGGCGCTCTCGAACCTTGGCACAACGCTTGGCCAGCGAAACAAGGTCGCGTTTGCGATCCTGCCGGAATCGGGACTATTGCGCGAGAAGGCCCGTTCAATCAAAGACGAGGCGCTCGCCGACCTCGAAACGCACATCCGCACGCTCGAATCCAGCGTGCAAAGTCGCGGTGGCACGGTCCATTTTGCTGAAGATGGCGCCGACGCTTGCCAGATCATCACCGGTATCTTGCGCCAGGCAGGCGCCACCCGCGTGGTGAAGAGCAAGTCGATGACCACCGAAGAGATTCATCTCAACCCGGCGCTCGAAGAGGCCGGTTTTGAAGTCTTCGAGACCGACTTTGGCGAGTACATCATCCAGGTGGCCGGCCAGCGCCCTTCGCACCTGGTGGCGCCGGCGATGCACTTGCGTGTCGGCGACGTCGCCAAAATCCTCAGCCCCGAGGCGGGCGAGACTCTGCCGGACGATGGACCGGTGCTGGCGAACTTTGCGCGGCGCCGGCTGCGCACCGCCTTCGCCACGGCCGACGCTGGTATTACAGGAGCCAATTTTGCCATCGCCGAGACCGGCACAATTGTATTGGTCGAGAATGAAGGGAACATTCGACTATCGACGGCGCTGCCGCGAATTCACATTGCAATCGTCGGCATCGAGAAAGTGATCCCGAAGCTGGCCGATCTGCCGGTATTCTTAAAAGTGTTGGCCCGCGCCGCGACTGGCCAGAAAATTTCGGTCTACACGTCGTTAATCACTGGCGCGCGAAAGCCAGACGAGTTGGATGGCCCAGAAGAATTCCATTTGGTCTTGCTCGACAATGGCCGGACGCGGATCCTCGGTAGCCCGCTCCGCGAAAGCTTGTTCTGTATTCGCTGCGGCGCCTGTTTGAACGCCTGCCCGATTTATCGCAATGTGGGCGGGCACGCCTATGGCGGGGTCTACGCCGGGCCGATCGGCGCTGTTCTGACGCCCCTCTACGACGGCCTGGCAGCAAACAAGCATCTGCCACACGCGTCGAGCCTGTGCGGCGCCTGCCAGGCGGCTTGCCCCGTGAAGATTGCGATTCCGGAAATGCTGATCGAACTGCGTGAGCAACTGCATCACGAGCCAGGCGAGCTGGGCCGGATCGAAGCGCTGGCGTATCGCGTCTGGGCGCGCGCCATGCGCAGCCCTCGCGCGTATCGGCTGGCCACCTGGCTGGCCACGCGGACGGCGGGGCGCATTTGGCCAAAGCGCTGGATCCATCGGCTTCCCGGTGGCCTAAGCGGCTGGACGAACACTCGCGATTTTCCAGCGCCGGCCCGCCAGCGCTTTCGCGATTGGTGGGAGAACGAAGGAAAGGACGGCCACGCGTGAACCGCGAGAAGTTCCTAGCGCGCGTTCGCGAAGCGACGATCGCCGGCCGAGCGCATCGCGTGCATATTGATCCGACGCTGCCGGCCAGCGTGGGCTACGTCGGCGGTGGCGCCGATCTGGTCGAAAGCCTGGCCACCGAAATCAACGCCGTTGGCGGATCGGCGACGGTTGTCGAGGACCTTGACGCGGCGCGCGACCAATTGTTGGATCTTTTGGCGCTTTATCAGCCGAAGAGCGCGCTCTGTTGGCGCCATCCACTGCTCGACCGACTCGACCTCAATTCGATTCTGGCCGAACAGCGCGTGGCGCAACTGGATTATGAATCGCTGTCCCTGATACCGTCGATCGCGCAGCGCGAAAAGATGGTCGCCGCCGATATTGGCATCACCAGCGTCAGCTACGCCGTGGCCGAGACGGGTTCGCTCGTAGTGACTTCACAGCCGGGCCAAGAGCGGCTGGCGAGCCTGCTGCCGCCGGTGCACATTGCGATTGTCGAGCGTTCGCAGATCGTGCCCGACTTGTTTGACATGTTTGCCATTCTGGGCCGTCAGATCGAAACGGGCCTGCCGACGAACCTGGCCTTCATCACCGGCCCGAGCAAAACGGGCGATATCGAGCTCACGCTGATCACCGGCGTGCACGGGCCTGGTAAGTGGCACGTGATCGTGATCCGGTAAGAGACTGGCGCGAACCGTGCATCATTCGGAAGGGTACGCACCCCGTGCGTACCAATGCGACGGGGGCCACGCCCACGCTTGCGCGGACATGCTTTCGCGGTCGTCGACACTTCGCATGCTCACACGAGCGTGAGCATGGCGCCAGTCGGTGGGAGGGATGCCGTGGCAGCAATTCATGGTACGCACGGGGTGCGTACCCTACAAAGCTACGCCGACTTCTTCTTCGGCGCTGGCTCCGCCGCTTTGTCTGTGCCGGTATGGCAGTGGGCCTGATCCGTTCGCAATTCGCGCGGGGTATCAATCACCGGAAGCGATCCCAGCGACGTTGCGGCCGCCGCGGTCTTGGGCGCCGCCGCAGCGGCTGGTTTCTGCGCGTTTAAGAGCGCATTGGCTTGTGCGGCGTACTTGCGCCCTACTCCCAGCATTTGCAGCTTGGGCCACAGCATGTGGGCGTTGCTGGTCAGCCATTCCCAGCGGAAGAAGTACCGCATGAAACACTTGGCGTGCCAGAACTGCACCTGCTCGTGCGTCAGGTGTTTGTACTTCATCAGCGGCGTGTAGACGTTGTATTTCGTCAAGTCAAACTCGGCGATCTGGTCCTTGACTTCGTTATAGAACTCCGTGCCGGGGTAAGGCGTGACGACGTTGAAGTTGGCGTACGTCGGGTTGACAGCCTTGGCGTAATTCAGCACATAGCGGATCGATTCGACCGTGTCTTCCGGGAAGCCGATCATAAATCCGGCCACGGTGCGAATGCCGAGCCCACGGCAGATCGTGACAAAGTCTCGCTGCTTGTCGTCCTTGATCGGCGCCCGCTTGTACTGCTTGAGTGTCCCTTCGTCTGGCGTTTCGATGCCGACCGTGATGCTGGTCAGACCGACGGCCCGCAGCAGCTTCAATGTCTCAGGCTTTAGCAGGTCGATTCGGCTTTCGATCGAAAACTCGATCTTCTTCGGCAGCTTGCCAATCAGCTCGGCCAGCCGCACCACACGCTTACGGTCGAGCCCAAACAACGGATCGCGGAATTTGAACGATTTGAAACCGTACGTCTTCATGCCGTGCCGCAGTTCTTCGAACACGCTCTCTGGCGTGCGGAAGCGCGTGGCGTTTTCAACGATGATGTACGGGCAGTAGTTGCAAGTGAACGTGCAGCCGCGGCTCTGTTGGATCAGGCCTGTAGGGAAGCGGGTGAAGTCGTAGCCGATGCGGAACTTCGACGGGCCAAAGTGCGACCAATCCGGGAACGGTAAGTGATCCAGCTCGCGCACGCTGCCGACGTCGACGATTTGCTTCGTCGAGCTCAGCACGTCGTCCAGCTTCCAGAGCAGCATCTCGCACTCGCCGCGGACGACGGTTACGTCGAGGTCTTTAAATGCCTCGGGCACGGCGAATGCCACCAGGCCAGTGACAATCACCTTGGCGCGAGGATTGCGCTCCAGCACCGTCTTGATGGCGGCGATTTCCAGATCGAGCGTGATCAGCGACGGATTGAAGACGTAGAGATCGGCGCCGATGGCCGCTTCGTCCTCGCAGTATTCGACCGTGTGGCCCAACTTCTGGAAGATAGCGGCCATGTAGGCAAAGTTCATCGCCACCGGGCGGCGATCACGCTTGAACATGTGGCGGATCACGCGGCCACGAAAGCCCCCAAAGCCGTGATATTGGCCAATGCCGATTCCGCCGGCAAAGTCCTTGGCGACGTCGCGCTGGCGAGTGTCCCAGAGAACGACATGCATGGTAGAGGCTCCGCTAATAGTGCTGCTCAATCGAATTGCCTTGCTCGGTCTGCTCCACAGGCGGGCGACCTCGAAGAGAGGCGCGCCCGGACGAGCGAAAGGCGATTGTTGAGACGGTGGATTACATGACTTTGTTGGTTTTTTGTTTCGGCCGCGCGTGGAACATATCGAAGACAATGTTTTCGGCCTGATCGACGCGGATTGTTCGCTTGTCCAGCTCGCTGGGCGCCGCTGGCTCGTCAACGTGGGATAGCAATTGAATGCGCCCGCCTTGGAACATGCGGTAGGTGTTGCCTCGCCAAGTGATCGTCGTGCCCACGGCCGCCGCCAACATCAAACCGCCGTTGACTAGCGCCACCAGGGGGCCAGCGTAGGTGTCGAACGTCAGCGCTGTGCGAAGTTGATGCCCGCGATCGCGAAAATAAATCCGCGCTGTCGAACTGCGGAGCGCGCCACGCGTGACCGAAAGGGCGTACCAGGCAATGCAATACGCGAGCGGAGCCCAGGCCCAATTTGCTCCGACGGCGGCCCCGTAGAACGCAGCCACCAGGTTGCCCCAGAACATCACGGCTGTGCCGACGATCGAGGCAAAGCCAATCAGCCAGTTTCGAATCGAATAGACGCGGCCGATCACGTATTGCCGACGCAGGAATTCGAGCATTTGTCCGGTCGAAAGCTGCAGCGGCGACGGCAGCATGCAGGCCGGCTCGAATTCGACACGCAGCTTGTGTTGTTTCAACACTCGCGTCGCCATTAGGTCGTCGCTCAACGTGCCCCGCCAGGCCTCGCGGAGGCCGCAGGCTTCGAACTTGTCGCGGCGAATGGCCCACGAGCCGCCCCAGACCAGGCCCCGCGCGTCCGCGCGGTACATCACCGCGGCGCAGGAGTTGATGCTGTACTGGATCAGCGTGGCCAAAGAATTCTTCGTAGGGATAAACCAGCGATAGCCGGTCGCGGCGCAAGCGCCATCGTTGTCGAGACGCTGCACGAGCAGCCGAAGCCAGGCCGGGTGTGGTCGCGCGTCGGAATCGACAAACGCCAGGATCTCGACATCTTCCGGAAGCTTGGAAACGCCGGCCAGTAAGTTATGGATTTTCTGCCCGGTCTCAGTCGCCTTACCGGCGATGGCCAGCCGGACCGGAACTCGGCCCGCGTCGCGTATCAACGCCTGAATCGTGGCGCAGGCCAGATCGTCGGGGCTTTCGACGACAAACACCACTTCGTAATTGGGATAATCCTGCGCCAGGAGGGGCCGCAGATTTTCTTCGAGGCCATGGTCCATTCCTTTGCAAGGAGCGACCAGCCGGACGCGGCGCAAGCTTGGCGCCGTGCGAGGGTTGCGGAGCCGACTGCGGGCGAACCGGCGATGCTCGTAGGTTTGCAAACCCAGCAGCGCTGCCTGTCCCAAGGCCACCACCGCCAGCGCCGACCAGATTACGAACCAAGCACTCATCGCAGCGCATCCCTCCGTGGATTGCTACTATCTACACGCTGTCTTAACGGGGCCGCAGAATAATGCGGACCCGCCGGAGCGTCAATCGGACTGTGGGAGAGGCCACCCGCGACGCTATCGTTGCTGTCACGGAAAACTCCGCCCGATCGCGCAACTCGTCCAGCACCCCAATCGGAAGAACCAGGGGTGAAACTTGAAGTGAACGGCCGATTCGGCTCGGATCGTAACGAATTGGCTAATGAATGAGTGCGCCGGAGTAGAATTTTTGCGGCCCGGCGTCGGTCTCGAGCAACAAGGCGCCATCGTCTGCGATTCCCACGCAGCGCCCCGTGACTCGGTTGTGGCCGCTTTCAATCGTCAGCGTGCGGTCATGTTGCAAGCAGGCGGCATTGGCCCGCCGGGCGATCTCCACCGGCGCGGTGGCCAGTTGGGCAAAGTTCGGCCAAAGGGCGCCCAGCAACTCGACCAGCAGGTCTGTTCGCGAATGCTCGCGTTCAGAGAGCGTGGCGAGCGACGTGGCCCGATGCTCCAGTTCCGCCGGGGTTTCTTCGGAGCGGTGATTGATGTTTAGCCCTACGCCAATCACGTGCCGACCGTCGGGCAAAACCTCGACCAGGATGCCAGATAGCTTGCGGCCGGCGGCGAAGACGTCGTTGGGCCAGTGCATGCCCAATTCCTGCCCTGGCAGTAGCGGGCGAGTGGCGTCGACGATCGCCAGTGCCGTCGCCAGAGAGATCAGCGGGAAACTGGCCCGCAGGATACCGAGCGTCGCCGGATCGAATACCAGGCTGCAGGCGAGGCTGCCCGGCGCTGTCCACCAGCGATTAGCGCCCCGGCCGCGGCCGGCTGTTTGCTGATCGGCCACGATCAGTGCTGCTTCTTCCCGACCTAATGACGGCGCCAGCTCGCGAGCGCGGTCATTGGTCGACGAGATCGTCTCGTGATGCTCAACGCGCGATACGGGCGTCTCGGCCAGCAACCGCGGGATATCGAGCTCAGTAGTTGCCATGATCGAAATTTACTGAAATGGACCGTAGGGTAGGCGCCCCGTGCGTACCAAGATGCGCAAATATTCATCGAGGCCGGTGAGAACTGAGCCGCTAGGCGCTAGCCGCGGGTTCTTCGTCGCTTGTTGGATCCAAAGCGAAGCGTGCAATGGAGGTCTAGAACCATTCTGCGGTTGCCCGCTGGATCCGGTACGCACGGGGTGCGTACCCTACGAATTCGGTCACGCGCTGGCCGGCTGCTTATCTGGGTGGAGATAAATGAAACTCTTTCCCAAACGACCGCCGTAGTTGCCGGCCGAGACTCGTAGCAGGCCGGGCGTGTCGACGCAGGCGTCGATTGCCGCGTGCGTGGCCCGCGCGATGCTGGCCAGGTCTCGTCCGTTGAGGATCAGCTCCATGATCGAGTTGACGCCAGCCGGCACGCGCGACTTCTCGCCGAGTTTCTCACGCAACGTAGGGCAAAACTCAGCGTACGTGCTGGCGATCGTGAAAGAATACCGGCTGCCGGCCTTCGATCCGCTACCGGCAATTCCGCCCGGAAACGGCGCAATCACGCCAGGGCAATTCGCGGCCGCAGCTGCGGCGCGTTCGGCGGCCAATAGTGCCGCGTCTACGCTATCGCCCATGAACCAGAGATTGCCCCCCATCAGCCCGTCGGTGTAACCAAAGCGGCGATCGAGCGCGAACTCGCCGCCGAGAATCGGGATCACCCACACGGGCCGGCCCCAGCGATTGTCGCGAAATTGGTAGCCATCGCCAAAGAAGGCAATCTTGCGACCGAGTTTGTAATAGGCCTCGGTGTCGAGCAGGTTGAAGCACGCGGTCGTGGGACAGGTCAGCACGTTCTGGCTGATGCGCACCAGCAGCGATCGCTCCAGTGCTTCAACCCGGTCTTTACGAAACCTTGGCACGTGGAATTGCACGATCGCGCCAGGACGCCCGTCTGGTGTTTCCACGCTCGTGTCGCCGCCAGGGCCAACGTAACGGTCCAGGCCAGCTTCGCAATCGCAGAGGATTGTGCTCGAGGCGTTACCCGTTGCCGCTTCCACGGCGCGTTCGAGCCAGTGGCGATCACGGGCGGTGATCAGCACCTCGGCGTAGATGCTGCGAAACGCCTCGGCGTAGGTGTCTTCGACTTCGGCTCGTTGGCTCACGCTTGTCCGCGCCCCCGTCCTGGGTAGATCGCATTTTCGGTGATGATCTTATCCATGAAGATATCGTGCGCTTGCGTCGGGATCTCCGGGAACAACTGGCACTCGAAGGCTAGCGCCACCAGTGGCGCGTCGGCCCGCGCGTGTTCGAGCAGTTTGTCGTAGTAGCCCATGCCGTGCCCCATGCGGGCGCCGCGGCGGTCGAACGCCACGCCGGGAACCATTACCAGGTCGAGCTCCTTGACGTCGATCCGCTTGCCGGGCGCGTCGCGCAGTTCGACCTTCGGCTCCAATATCTTGTACATGCCGACGGAGAGCTCATCCATGTCGGCCAGATGAAACAGTTCCAGTTCACCATCTACGCAGTAGGGGACGATGACGCGCTTACCGCTCGCAAGCGCCGCTGGCAGGGAGTGCCGTGTGCGGACCTCGGTCCGGACGTCGACGTAGAACATCACCGTGTCGGCCTTGGCGTATTCCGGGAGCTCCATGAACTCGCGGCAGATCAACTCGCTGACCGCTTCCTTCTCTGGCTGGTCCTTCCGATTGGCGTGGGCCTGCTCGCGGAGTTTTTTCTTCTGCTCTTGCAAGGCTTCGAGCTGACTAGCTTCCATGACTTTGCCGCCTGGCTGGAGGGTGCGTGGATGGAGGATCTCCCTCTCCCGCCGGGAAAGCCAGGGGTGAGCGAGAATGGAGATTTCAATGACCAGCCGATTATCGTACCGATATCGCGCCAGAAAACAATCGGGGGCAATGTGATTGGACCCACTAACCACAAGCGCCAGCGAGGGTTCCTCTTACCAGCCCGAAGCGCCAGCGAGGGTTCTTTCACGTCGACGCAGGACGGACGAAGTACCCTCGCTGGCGCTTCGGGTTAGTGTATTGGGATTCTGCGTTAGCCTGCGATCAGGCGCTCGATTGCGCGTAGGCTTTTCGCCGCCGCGCTGTCGAGATTCTCCTCGCTGCCACCGCCGCGCAGCGGGGAGCACATCTCATACGCCACGTATCCTTCGAATCCTCCGGCGCGTAACCCACGAAAGAACGCCGGCAGATCTAAAAACCCTTCGCCCAGGGGCACGGCGCGTAGCGCTGGCGGATCGAGTGGTCGATAATTCACCAGCGCCGGATCGTAGCTGAATCGCTCCACGCGGATGTAGTCCGCCAGCGTGGTCTGCACCATTCGCGGGGCCAGGCGCCGGGCCGACGCTTCCAGATCGCCGCCGGTGAGCGCCACGCTCCAGGGATCGAACATCGCCCACAGATTCGGGTGATCGACGTCATAGAGCAACTCTTCATAAGCGGTTACCGAGATGCCGACGTCGTGGTGGTTTTGCAGGCCGAGCATGATCCCTTCGTCGGCACAGCGCGCGGAGGCTTCGCGAAGTGCGCCGACGCACTTTTTCCAGTCTGCTTGAAAATCTGCGCTAGCTGACGAGTAACCGCTAAAGACGCGGACGATCTTGGCGCCCAGGCGGGCCGCCATGCGGGCCAGTTGATGGACGTAATCAATCTGCATCTCAACGAGCGGAACTTCGGCGGCGCTGCGGCCGGCGGTGAAATCGGTGTAGCCAGCGATCGTGGCGATCTCGATCCCCACGGTCTCGGCCTCGGCCCGCAGCGCGTCTAGCTGGCCGTTCCCTTTGCAATCGAGCACCGAAAGGTGCGGCCGCTTACCGCCAATCTCGACGGCCGAATAGCCGAGCGACTTGGCACGGCGCAAAAACGCCGAAAGGTCGAGTTCGTGTTGGCCCCAGTAGCCGGCGTAACTGACGGAGAAGAGCGTTGGGATCACCGAGAAGTGCTCCGAAACGAATTTGAAGAAGATTACATGCGGAATCCATGCGCACGATGAGAAAGTGTAGTTAAAATCACAGTCGATCGCCATGACGCGCGCGTGGTCATCGCATAACGCGGAGCGACTTGAATGATGGCCGGACCGACTGGACACGCCTTTTGTTTTGATTAGCTATTTTGTACTGCCTTGGGTCGCGGAGTCTGCAAATGGCAGCTTTGCTGGGACCGTTGGTGTTCATTCGCGACACGGCGCCACCAAACCAGATCACCGGCTTGATATTCTTGTTAATCTTGGCGCCGATGATTTTGAGCTTTCCGATACGACCAAGGGCCTGGTCCGCGTTTCTGGCGATATGCGGGCTTATGTTATGGTTTTTTATCGGTGTGATTGGTGAGGGTATAGATTGCTGACCATTCATTCCTAGGACTTTATCTCCAATGTTCGACCGCGTGCGATTGATCGACCTCAGCGTGCCGCTTGCGCATCAGGCGGTGAGCGAGCCGCTGAAACCATCGATTCGCTATATCGACCACGCCGGCGAGGGGCTCGCGCAGATGGAACAGTTCTTCGGCGTGCAGCTGAAAGACCTGGTTTACTCGGCGGGGCAGGGGTGGGCGATCGAAGAAATCACCGCCATTACGCATACCGGCACGCACGTCGACGCGCCGTATCACTATGGCGCCACCAGCGGAGGCCGCCCGGCGCGGACAATCGACCAGGTGCCGCTCGAGTGGTGCTTTGCGCCAGGCGTGGTGATCGACGTGCGTCATCTGGCCGCTGGCGCGACGATCGAGATTGCCGATCTGGAAGCGGCGTTGACGAAAATCGAGTATCAACTTCGTCCGCGCGACATCGTGCTGCTGCACACCGGCGCGGACAAGCGGATCGACTCGCCTGAATACTTCGCGCAACCGGGCCTGGGAAGAGACAGCACGTTGTGGCTGGTGGAGCAGGGGGTGCGCGTGATCGGAATCGACGCCTACACGCTCGACCGGCCATTTGCGAACATGGTGGCCGATTTCCAACGCACCGGCGACGGCCGCCACATCTGGCCAGCCCACTTCGCCGGCATCACGCGCGAATACTGCCAGATCGAAAAGCTGGCAAACCTCGACCAAATCCCACGCCCGCACGGCTTTTATGTTTCCTGCCTGCCGGTGAAGATCGAACGCGCCAGCGCCGGCTGGTGCCGCGCCGTGGCGATTGTGGAAGATGATTAGCGGATCACGGGTGGAAGAAGATTTGCCACAGAGGGCGTCGAGGACACAGAGAGGAAGACGGGAGGGCGAGGCTCCTGCCGAGCCGCAGGAGCGCAATCGATTGCGATTCAATCCGCCTGAAGAACCCGCGGCTAGCGCCTCGCGGCTAACACCGTGTTCTCTGTGCCCTCGGTGGCAAAAAATCTTCGTTACTTCTTATCTGCGTAGATCGCTTCGCAGATGGAGCCGAGGACCTGGCCGATGCGGTCGCGGTCTTCGGCTTTTTGGATCATCGTTTGATTCACGAACGCCGCGAACACGAATTTTTTGCCTTCGGCCGTGGCGCCGTAGCCGGCGAGCGCTTTGCTGTTGAGCACGATCGCGCCGTTCATCGTGTTGTTCCAAGATAGGGTGCCGGTCTTGGCTTGCGCTTTGCCGCGCGCGGGGCTGTCTGAGCCTACGCTCTTGGCGAGCGTGCCGTCGACGCCCAGGATTGGTAGCGCCGACTTGTAGACGTCGAAATCTGGCCGCGTGGCCATGTAACGCAGCAGTTGTACGGTCGCTCGCGGCGTGACATAGTCGGCCCGATCCCCCCCGGCGCCTCCGCCGAACGAGATGCTGTCGACCTCGACGCCGTTGCGCTTCAAAAAGTCGTGCTGTCGCCGCAACCCGTCGGACAGTGTCCGCTGGCCATGCGTGGTGGCCAAAATCAGCGGCAGTGTGCTGGCGTGCAGGTTGTGGCTTACTTTTAAAATCAACTTGGCGTTTTCAGCAAATGGGGGCGATCGCAGCAGCGCCACGCGCTTGAGCGATGGATAGTCATTCTTGTTGGGCAGGTCGTCGTCGTCGGCCTCATCGAGCAACGACGCCTCGACTTGCACGCCAGCTCGCGCGAGGGCTTCAATCAGCAATGTCCGCGCGAATGACGGCGCGTCCGGGACTTCGTAAATTCGCACGATCGGCCGGGCGTTCGAGGCGATCTGGCCACGCACGACGATCACGTTGTCCGCCGGAGATGTCAGTTCAACGCGTGTTTCGGCGGTAGCGTCGACTGTCGTCACTTGCGCGTCGACGCGAACGGCCTTCGTTTGCGGGCGCCAGACGATCTTGGCCGGTTTGCTAGGCTCGGTGGGGCTGACTTCGACGTCGATCAGATTGTCGTTGATCATGATCGGCGTCAGGCGGCCCGGCCCGCTGCCGGTCCCTTGCGCTGATTCGAACATGCGATCATCGATCATCACATCGCCCGAAACGCTTTTGATTCCGGCCGCGGCGACTTGTTTGGCCAACTCATCGAGCCCGGCGAGTGGATCTGGCGCGGTCAATTCCGAGTTGCGGTTGTAGCCGGCGTAGGTATGGTCACCATCGACGAACGCGATCTTGCCCTGATCGTCGGTGCGGCCTCCCATCGTTAGATCGCCACTGGCGACCAGGATCAGGTCGCCGGACAGTCGGCCGTTTTTGTCAACTTCACCGCGGGCATAAATTGGCGTTTCGAAGCGAAAGTCGGCGCCGAGCGCATCAAGCGCCGCGGCCACTGAATAGAGCTTGGTGGTCGACGCCGGCGCAAATAGCTTGTCGGCGGCTCGCTCGTAAAGCGTGGCGCCACTATCGGCGTCCACGACCAACAACCCCCAATGGGCGTGCTTGAACTCAGGCGCGTCGACGATTGTATCAATCCGTTTGGCAAGATCGTCCGCAGCTGTGGCTCCGCCGGTCAGTAGCGCCAGAGTCAAAAGCGCGATGAAACTTCGCACGACGTGCCTCGTCATAAGTTCCTCAGTTCGTTGAATCCAGGCGATGAATGAACAGCAGGCAAGACCCGGCGACAAGGGACACCCTGGCCTCGGTCGCCTCCTATTCTGAAAGGGTAACTCGCCGATTGCAACGAGGCCGATGGGCGAGGGGGCCAATATTCGCTCAACGCGGAATCTGTCGCGCAGATTCGCTCGTGGACCTTGTGCGACCCAGCTGGGGTCGACGACAGATTTTGCGCGCAGTTACCCGGCGGTGTCGCTGCGCTCAACCGCCGGCTACCATCTGCGATTCCTGCCGGGATCGATACCGATTCCAGAGGACCAGTCGATCAGTCCGCCACTTTCGCGCCGGCGATCAGGCTGATGAACTTCTTGTTCGAATCGAACTTGGCCAATTGCTTGGTCAACTGCTCCATGGCGTCGACATGATGCATGCTCGAAAGCGTGCGGCGGAGCATGGTGACGGCGTGCAACGTATCCGGATCGAGCAGTTTTTCCTCGCGGCGGGTGCCGGATTGACTGATGTCGATTGCGGGCCAGACGCGACGGTCTGATAGTTTGCGGTCGAGCACCAACTCCATGTTGCCCGTCCCCTTGAACTCCTGGAAAATCAGCTCGTCCATGCGGCTGCCGGTGTCGACCAGGGCCGTGGCGACAATCGTCAGCGAGCCCCCTTCTTCGAACACGCGGGCCGTTGCGAACAGCTTCTTGGGAATGTCGAGGGCCTTGATATCGACGCCGCCAGACATCGTGCGGCCGGTGTTGCCGACCCACTTGTTGAAGGCGCGGGCCATGCGGGTGATCGAATCCATCAGCAGGAAGACGTCGTCACCCATCTCAACGAGTCGCTTGCAGCGCTCGACGACCAACTGCGATAGGCGGACGTGACTTTCGACGTCGCGATCCAAGCTGCTGGCGATCACTTCGCCCTGCACGCTGCGGCGCATGTCGGTTACTTCTTCCGGACGCTCGTCCACCAGCAGCACGAACAACTTCACTTCCGGATAGTTGGCCGTGATCGCCTGACTAATCTGTTGCAAGAGGATGGTCTTGCCAGTTCGCGGTGGAGCGACGATCAGCGCGCGTTGGCCTTTGCCAAGCGGAGTGAGCAGATCCATCACGCGCGGGCTAAGCGGCTGCGCGCCGGTTTCCAGGCGGAGCCAAGACTCGGGATTGATCGGCGTCATCGAGTCGAACGACTTGACCATCGGATAATCTTCGGGCTTGCGGCCGTCGATATCGATGATTTCCTTCAGCCGCGGCCCTTCCTGCTTGCGGCTGTGCTGGACCATGCCGTTGATTAGCAGGCCTTCGCGGAGGCGATACTTTTCGATCATTGTGCCAGGCACAAAAGGATCGGTGCGCTCGCGCATGTAGTTGTTGTTCGGGTCGCGAAGAAAGCCGTAGCCGTTGGGGTGCAATTCGAGCACGCCGCTGGCCGGGACCAGTGGGACCGGCTCGCCGTTGTCCGGAATGTCTGGCTGGGGAGGGTAGTTGTTGTAAGAGCGGTCACCGCCTACAGGCCTGGGCCTGGGGCCACGGCCACGCTGGCCGTTGTTGTTGTTATTGTTGTTGTAGTGACCACCCTGCCCACCTTGGCGGCCGCGTCCGCGGCCTCGTTTCTTCTTTGTCATGTCTCACCCAGGACGGAAAAACCGCGCGTTGAATTCGCGCGAGTCAGCGGACGATAGAGATCAATCGGCGTTGAGAGTGCATCGACGATGCTCGAAAGCGCGCAAGAGCTACCGCATGTTTGGTTCCACGCCAAACTTCACACAGAATGGCCAGGCTTCAGACGGCACAGATGACCGTGCAACTGGCACGCATCCATCCACCGGCCCTGGCCAGAGTCACAAGCCACGCGTCCAAGCGTGGATTGTTTGTCATTCACGCCGTCAGGGCGTGAATCAATTAGTCATTCACGCCGTCAGGGCGTGGATCGTATGTAACGCACGCCGTCAGGGCGTGGATCATTTGTAACTATCGCGTTGGCGAAGCGATTCGTTGCGTTCGCGTTCGCAAAATCGTGTAACTCACGAGGCGACGCATTCTGAGGCGGCCTGATCGTTGCTCGCGTCATTGCGCGCACAACACAACTTCCAGTCGTGTTCCACGCAACCGTCGATAGCGCGATTCCGCAACTCGCGGCAATCAAACGCGATGATCAAAGCTGTGCCCACAATCACGCCCTGGCGGGGCGCGTACAGAACATTCGCCAGAATCTCAAAAAACGCGGGTGACCTACCGAAGACGCGCCAGGCTTCCAAAGTTAAGAAACACGCGTGTTCCAAACCGGAACGTTTCCAACTGGAAACTTAAGCGGCCTCGGTTCCAAGGCCATTTGTGCTCCCCCGTGGCTGAACGCAGCTATCACGCGGGGGCCGGGTCGCCAGAGTCAGACGTTTTCGGCAAACTCTTTCGGCGACCCAAAAAGACGCCCAAACTCGGGCGTCGCAATCAACTAGCAGATTCCTTAAAGCTATCGCAATCTTAGCCGCGGCTACTGCGGTGTCAAGTGATGTTGCGCGGTTTCTCCCTTGGATTTAGGCCTTTTTGCGGCGCCCTTGGCTTGGGGAGAATCCCCCAGTCGATCGCCATTCTAACCGCACCGCAGCGGTCGGTGCTAGCGGTTGTGACGCTGCCCCCCGCATGTCCAGCTTTACCCCTGAAATCTCTGTCATCGGTATTTTTTCTACGACTGGTCCCCGCCGGTAGAGCCGATAGAGATTAACGGGCCGCGCCCAGAGCTGGGCGCGTTGTACAGGGGAGGCGGTTGAATCATGAAGATACTTTCCGGCATTGCCGCGGTTTGTTCGATTGCGCTGGCGACGACGTGCTTCGCTGGCGAGGGGATCGTGTGGGAAAAGGATCTCGACGTGGCCAAAAGCGCAGCCAAGCGCAGCAATCGACTGGTCCTGGTCCACTTCGGCGCGTCTTGGTGCAAGGCCTGCCAACAACTCGAACGCGATGTGTTCAGCGCGCCCGATTTCGGCAAGGAGCTGAAGCCGAATTACGTGGCCGTGAAGTTGGACTACGATCATTTTCCGGCGACCGCGCACCAGTATGGCGTTGGGCCAGTGCCGTGCGATGTAATCCTGGCGCCCAACGGCCAGGTGATTGATCGAATGATGTCTCCGCTCAACGGAGCGGAATACGTAGCGGCGCTCGAGCGAGTTTCTGTCTATGCGCGGACCGGCCAGCGGCCCGTTCCGAAACAAACCGCCATGGCAGGCGGAACCGCTGCAATGGCGACTGCTGAGCCGCAATCGCGGGCAACCACGCTCAACGCCTCTGGTGTCCCACAGCAGCTTGCGGCAGCGCCTAGTCCGACGACCAACCCTTATCTCGACTACTACAATCAACAGCGCACTGGTCAAGCTACTCCGGCCGCGGCGCAGCCTCAACTGACCGCCGCCAATCAATCGGCGCCAGGACAGACAGATTGGCTGGCGGCGCAAACGCAGGGAGCACCGGCCGCTGGCGCGCAACATCCTGCGGCCCAAGTGGCGCAGGTTTCGCAAAAGCAAGGCTCGCCACGCGGCGCGCCGCAGATTCCGCCGGGCAATCCACCGCTCGCGCTGAATGGTTATTGCCCGGTCACGCTAGTCGAACGAGAAGCCTGGGCTTATGGTGATACGCGATACGGCATCCAGCATCGTGGCCGCACCTACCTCTTCAACGGTCCCCAGGAATTGGAGCGATTCCGCGCGGACCCTGATCGATTTAGTCCTGTCTGCTCAGGAAATGATCCGGTGTTGCTGTTGGACCAAAACCAGACAGTAGCCGGCAGCGTTTACTACGGACTTTATTGCCGCGGCCACATCTACCTGTTCTCCAGCGAGTTGACGTTGCAGCGATTTCGCGAGAACCAAAATCGCTACGTGCTGGAATCGCAGCAAGCGCGGACTGCGAATGCGCCGCCAGCAGCGACGTTTCAGAAGTAGGGTAGTGCCCTGCGGATGAACGAACGATCGTGGCTGTGTCCCGCTCTAGTGATCCAGCCAATCGAGTGATCGTTGCACTGCTTTGCGCCAGCCGGCGTATCGACGGTCGCGGTCCGAGGCGTTGACTTGCGGCGTGAATTCGCGATCGAGGGCCCAGTTGCCGGCGACGTCGGCCTGGTCTTTCCAGTAACCCACGGCCAGTCCGGCCAGGTACGCAGCGCCGAGCGCCGTGGTCTCGCTTACAACCGGGCGGCGAACCTTGGCGCCGAGGATGTCGGCCTGGAATTGCATGAGCGCATTATTCACGCTCGCGCCGCCATCGACCTTTAGCTCCGCCAGTTCGAGGCTGGCGTCTTGTCGCATCGCTTCCAGCAGATCGCGCGTTTGATAGGCCATCGAATCGACGGCTGCCCTGGCGATGTGCGCCTTGGTCGTGCCGCGCGTCAGTCCGATGATTGTGCCGCGCGCGTATGGATCCCAATACGGCGCGCCGAGCCCCACAAACGCCGGCACCAGGTAAACGCCATCCGAATGCGGCACGGACGACGCGAGGGCCTCGACGTCGGATGATTTTTCGATCCAGCCGAGCCCGTCGCGTAGCCATTGCACCACGGCGCCGGCAATGAAGACCGACCCTTCCAGGCAGTAGGTCACTTTGCCGCCCACGCCCCAACCGATTGTGGTCAGCAGGTTGTTCTTCGACTCGATGGCCTGCTCGCCCGTGTTGAGCAGCATGAAGCAGCCGGTGCCATACGTGTTCTTGGCCGAGCCTTGCTGGAAACAGGCCTGGCCGAAGGTGGCCGCTTGTTGGTCGCCAGCATCGCCAGCAACTCGGATCGTCGCGCCCAAGTGTTCCGGCAACGTTTCGCCGTAGACTTCGCTCGAAGAACGAACCTCGGGCAGCATCGCGCGCGGCACGCCGAGGATTTTCAGCAGCTCTTCATCCCACTCCAGCGTGTGAATATTGAACAGCAACGTGCGGCTGGCGTTGCTGTAATCTGTGACGTGTTGCTTGCCGCCGGTCAGACGCCAGATCAAGAATGTGTCGACCGTGCCAAATAGGATCTCGCCTTTTTCGGCGCGGGCGCGCAGACCGTCGACCGTGTCGAGCAGGTGCTTGATCTTCGTCCCGGAAAAATAAGCGTCAACAACCAGGCCAGTCTTCTGACAAAACGTGTCAGCCAGCCCATCGGCCTTCAGGCGATCGCAGATCGGCGCCGAGACGCGGCTTTGCCAAACGATGGCGTTGGCGACCGGGCGGCCAGTGTCTCGTTCCCACAAGATCGTCGTTTCACGCTGATTGGTGACGCCGATGGCCGCGATGTCTTCGGCCGAAACGTGGGCATTGGTGAGCGCTTGTTTGGCGACTGCGAGTTGCGATGACCAGATCGCCTCGGGGTCGTGCTCCACTTCGCCTGGCTTCGGCAATAGCTGCGGAAACTCTTGCTGGGCTGAACCCACGGCGCGACCACTGTGATCGAAGACGATCGCCCGGCTACTGGTTGTGCCTTGATCGAGCGCGAGAACGTACTTCATGGATTGTGCTCTTCGATCGTTACGTTGCGGTGTTTACCGTGTGATGGTTGCCGATCAGCAGTTTGTACGTCCAACCGCCCACCACGCCGCCCACCATGGGACCGGCTATGGGGACCCACCACCAATTGTTTCCCCAGCGAAAGACATCACTTCCCCAGCCGGCGATGGCCGTGAACAAACGTGGGCCAAGATCGCGAGCCGGATTGATCGCATAGCCAGAATTAAAACCAAACGTCATGCCGATCAACAGCACGAGCAGCCCGACGGCAAACGCGCCTTGCGCCGAGTTTGGATTCGCGTTGCGCTTGTCGGTGATACCGAAAATCACGCCCACCAGCAGCGCTGTCCCGACGACCTGGTCGACAAAGCCGCCGGGAAACGTGGACAAGAAGCTCTGCGGATACGTCGCCCAAATTCCAGCCGTGGCCTGATCCCGCACGTCGCCGGCAAACGCGATGAGCGCTTCATGGTAGACCGCGAACACGAGCGCCGAGGCTGCGAACGCCCCAGCCATTTGCGCGAGCCAATACGGCAAAATCTTGCGCGCCGGAAAATCACTGCACACGGCCAGCGCCAGCGTAACGGCCGGGTTGAGGTGCGCGCCGCTGATTCCGCCAGCGATAAAAATGCCCATCGTCACGGCCAGGCCCCAGCCGAGATTGATCGACAGGTATTCGCCGTTTGATTTTTCGCTGAGCACGACTTGCGCTACCACGGCCACGCCGAACGTGACCAGCACCAGCGTCCCCAGAAACTCCGCCGCGCATTCGCGCGCCGTTCCACGCAGCATGATTGCGTCCCCCCCGAGACTAAACTACGAACCTGTTGTGACCTGCTTGCCGAAGTGCTTTTGCAAGCGGTCGACGCACGCCTGAACTTGCGCCGCGGCCTGGTCCGCCCGAAGGATGTTTTCCTCGACCAGGATCTGCGCCAGTTGGCGAAGCGTCTCTTCACCCAGGCGGTGATGGTACAGCAACATCAAGCGTCGCTCAACGAGATCGTCGAGCGTGCGGGCCCATTCGGCGCGAACGGCGTGCCGCGCGAGCGCCACCGGTAGATCCACGCCGCGCAAAACTTCCGTGCCGGGGATCGACGCCAGCACCCCTTCGGTGCGCGCGCCGAGCAATTCCCAGGCGTTGCGGACCTGCGACAGCGTGTAACCCAGCCGGTCGGCGATCGCCTGGCAGCGGTGCTTTAAATCTGCGGCACTGTGCGGGTAATCTTCGGCGCCCGGCAGCAATCGATCTTCGCTATTCGCGATGACAGTCTGCTTCAGCCGCGCCAAGACCTGGGCCGTGACCTCTTCGGCCAATGAGCGGCAGGTTGTCAGCTTGCCGCCGATCACCGAATAAAAGGGCAGGGGAGCGTCCGAGTTCTCGACCAGGCCGTGGCGACGCGTAATGCTCGCCGTCGACCCCTTATCGACGTACGGCAACGGTCGCACGCCGCTGTAATGGACGTGAACGTCGGACGCCGTGAGCCTGGCTTGCGGCAACAATTCGTTGACCGTGGCGACCAGATAGTCAATCTCGTCATGGGCGGCGACCGCGTCGGCCGGGTTGCCCTCATAACGAAGATCGGTCGTGCCGATCAACGTGGCGTCTCCGAATGGCAAGACAAAAACCGGTCGGCCATCGGCGGCCTCGGCGTAGAGGCCATCGCCGGCGAGCGCTTCGCGGAGTTGCTCATTCCACGTCACCAGGTGGCTTCCCTTCGTCCCACCCATCAATCGCTTCGAGGGCAGATGCAGCGCGCTGAGCGTGAGATCAACCCAGGCGCCCGTGGCGTTAATTACTGCCGACGGTTCGAACGTGCGGACGGGCAGGTCCACGCCGTTGGCAAAAACCTTCGCCTGCCGTCCGTCGAGCGCCGCGCGATGATAGTTGAATACTTCCAAATGGGCGCCGGAAGCGGCCGCCGCGGTTTGGGCGTCGGCCAGCATCGCCACGACGAAACGCTCGGGGAACCGCACTTGCGCGTCGTAATACGAACAGAGCCAGCGATACTTTGCGTCGACCGGCAACGACTCGCCTCGCCCCCAGCGATGCGTGGCGTGCCGTGGCAGATCGGGGTCGCGCGCGTAGACGTCGTACATTCGCAAACCGGCGCGCACGAGCCACAACCCTCGTGGCTTGTGCTGCGCGCCCGCGCGAGCGGCGCGGTTTCCCTTAAACACAAAGCGCGAGGCCGACGCCCACAGCCCGCCGAAGCGATTCTCGATCGGGATGAAGAGCCGCAGCGGTTTGACGAACTGAGGCGCCAGGCGGAGCAGTCGCGTTCGCTCGGCCAGCGACTCGCGAACAAGGTCAAACTCGCCGTATTCCAGATAGCGCAAGCCGCCGTGGATCAATCGCGACGAATAGGCCGTGGCGCCGTAAGCCATGTCCGCCGTGTCGACCAGCGTGACGAATTGGCCGTTCAGGCAGAGCTCGCGCGCAAGGGCAGCGCCGTTGATCCCTGCTCCGAGAATCAGAATGGGGTGTGCTGCGGACGACATGCCGGAGGAGTATACCCGGCAATAGCGCCGTCAGGCGAGCGAAGATTTTTGGTCGATTGTGCGAATCGTGATGTTCGACGGGCCCATCCTTGCCGCTACTTGATCGATTGCTGCAAAATCGCCTCGGCCCAAAACAAACAACCCAAGAGTAAACCAATCGCTCCAAAGGAGAGGATGATTCCGCCTAAATACGCGGACGAGCCGCGCTCGACGGCAAAGGCCATCAACCAAACTCCAAAGAGGCAGGTCGCAAGACTGAATGCGACAAAACCTCCGGCGCTATGTAGCGCGCCGCACACAATGGCCACGGCCGTCACCATTGCAAACAGTCCGAAGAACCCAAACTGCGGAGGGCGGTGGGGCGTGGACCGAGAGGAACTTCGGGGCGCAAGCGGGTCCCCATTTAATGGCGGCGGATCGCTCATTCTCCAATTATAACCATCAGCGACGACTCAAGCAGCTTTGCGCCGGAGAGTCAATGCTGACGCGAATTGCGATGCGTCAACTGCTTGGTTTGGCCAAGACTTGAGGGTCGCCAAACGATAAGGAGAGAACCATAGTCCGCGCGCCGTGCTTACTGCTTCGGGCGATTCGTCCGCTCGAGCTGCTGGACGTTGGCGCGAACGCCTTCCAGGCCTGGGTTGATCCGCAGGGCGCGTTGAAAGCAATCGAGCGCCGAGGCGGTGTTGCCCAATTGCAAATAGCACTGAGCCATGCCGGCCGCGGCGGCAAAGTGATAAGGATTCAATTCCAGGGCCTCGCGGCAATCGCCGATCGATTCGACGAACCGGTGCAGCCCAAAATGGGCCGCGGCTCGTTGGTTCCACGCTTCGGCGCACCACTGGGCTTCGCGAATCAACTCCGTCGAACGAGCAATTGCCGTGCGGAACTGCTTCATATCGTTCAGGCGAATGATCGTCGCCAGTCGTTCGCGCTGGGCGGCCGTGCCGATCCGCAACCACACGGCGCGGATACTTTCTTCGGCGGCCAGCCGCACGCCACGGTCGGAGTCGGTCAATGCACAGCCAAGCGCGGCGTTCGAGTCGTATTCGCCGATCAGGCCGAGCGCCGTGGCGGCAGCGCGGCGCTGCTCGCGCGGACCGGCGGCGAGCAAGCGTTCGAGAGTGCCCGGAACATAACGGCGAACCAACAACCGCGTGAACGCGGTGGCGTCGCGCGTTTCCAAATACTCGGCGTGCCAGTCAACCAACAAAGGCGTGCGGGACAACGAACCCATCCGGCGACTCCAAAGATGTGACGCGAGAAGAACGCTTGCCCCAAAAGAGCACGAATGTGCTGCCACTGTTTACAGAGTCTAGTCGGACGCCGCAAAAAGCCATAGAGAAAAGAGGGCAAGCGAAAAAAAACACTTTCTGGATCTTCTGCCGGACGCCACAATAGAATTATGAGCGCGGCTGACCGATCAAACCCCACCCATGCGACGAAGTATCGCCGGTTGTCCGGCGCCGCGTCGATTTTGCGCCGGGGGGGCTCGCTTATCGCTTGCAGTTTTTTGATGGTTGTGTGCTGTTGCGGCGCCAGAGCCGCGGAACAGGCAGCGAAGAGCAACTCGCCGCAGAAGAGAATCGCCTGGCTGACTGCCGATGAGCTCCAGCGGCCAACCGCGATGCGAATCACCTGGGCCGGCACGCCGCTCCGCGAGGCCCTGCGGAACCTTTCGCAGAGCCAACGACTGGCGATTTTGCTCGACCGCCGGGTTGATCCTGAACAACTCGTAAGTCTTACGCTCAATGGCCTATCGCCGGCCAAGGCCATCGAGCGAACCGCCGAGGGACAGAAGCTGGGCGTTGCGCTAGTTGGTCCACTGGCATATGTCGGCCCGCCACAACAGACACGTGTGATTCGGACGCTCGCAGCCTTGCGCAAGCAGGAATCGCAGCAACTTCCGGCCGCGGCGAAACAAGCCGTTTTGGCGAGCCGTGCGACATCGTGGGACGATCTGGCGACGCCCAATGAAATCCTGGGCGCGCTGGCCGCCGAAGCCCAGGTAAAGCTGCTGGGGCTCGAACAGATCCCGCATGACCTGTGGGCGGCGGCTACTTTGCCGTCCATGGCCTGGACAGACCGGCTGACCGTCGTAGCGGCCCAGTTCGGCCTGACGTTCAAGTTCGACAAAACCGGCCGTCAAGTTGCCTTGGTCCCCATCAGCCAGAAGGTGCAGATCGAACGCAGCTACCCCGGCGGCGCGAACCCAACAAAACTAGCTGATGGATGGAAATTGCGAGCGCCCGACGCCGAGATTCTGGTTGCCGATGTCCGCGTGATCGTGCGCGGCCTGCTCGAAGACCACGAGCGACTGCAACCTTCGAAAGCCACTCCCAAGCCGACGAACGTTGCGCCCGCAGCCGCCGGCAAAAAGGTGCAAACCATCAAGGTCGACGACATCTCGCTCGAGTCGCTGCTGCGACAACTTGAGGAGCGGCTTTCGATCTATTTCGAGTACGATCAGGCCGCCCTGGCCGCGGCCGGCGTGCCGCTTTCGCGAGCCGTTTCGCTGGACGTCAAAAAGGCGACGCTCGATGAACTCCTCGCCGCGATCTTCGACCCGCTGAATCTCAAGTTCGCGCGCGAGGGCTCAACGGTCACGGTGACCGTGCCATCGAAGTAGACGCTCGCCGCGATCAGAGACGGCACGTCGTAAGCGCACTCGTTTTGCCAGCGCGCGCAGCGCCTTATGGGGCATTCCGTTCAGATTGCATGCTCGCGCGATGGACAAGCGCAGGGGCGCGCCGCGACGGTTCGACGGGCGTTTTATTTACGCAGGCAACGGCCTACGACAGCAACTTCGCC
>Ga0268266_10000627_pt1 | contig 47999 bp, 29 predicted proteins | sample KBSS13metaG_FD_190356 | JGI IMG/M metagenome (GOLD analysis project Ga0268266, IMG submission 190356) | Switchgrass rhizosphere microbial communities from Kellogg Biological Station, Michigan, USA - KBS S1-3 metaG (SPAdes) (version 2) | ecosystem: Host-associated > Plants > Roots > Rhizosphere...
AATGTGCGCTCCTTAATCATTCCCGGGAAATCGCCTTGTCTCGCGCCAATGGACAACTCCTTCCTCGTGTCATCCCAGCTCATGGGAATAAGAGCGTGGGCGCCTTTCTCGTAGCCGTAGCCGTTTCCCTCATCTTCATAGAGAGAGAATTTGCCATGGGCACCCGGATAAACCCTCAGTTCGATCGGATCGGGTGATTTTTCACCGGTATATTGCAGATCGGGCCCAAGAGGGACGATCGAGCCCGAGCGGACGAAGAGTGGCAAGGTTTTTAGTGGGGCCTCGGCGAGGATGGTTTGTCCTCCGTTCAATTTCTCGCCGGTCCAGAAGTTCACCCACGAACTGCCGGAGGGAAGATAGACCTCTCTATTCGTGGCACCCGGCCTCGTAACCGGAGAAACGAGAAATGCTGGTCCAAACATATATTCATCGCTGATCGACCAGACTTTCGGATCATCGGGAAAATCCATTCCGAGAGCCCGCATGATCGTGTCGCCCTGAAAGGTAACGCGGGAACCCAGCGTGTAGTTGTAAGGCAACATGCGATAGCGCAGCCGGTCATACTCCCGCATCGTCTCCTGGGTGGCTGGCAGGTAGTTCCACATTTCCGTTTTCGATTGGAAGCCGTGTGTGCGCAGGATTGGGCAGAAGGTGCTCCACTGGAACCAGCGGGTCAGCAATTCATTATAATCAGGCGAAGTGTATTGATCCTTCGGATGGAAGAATCCACCGCAGTCCATTGTCCAATAGGGTAAGCCCGTCAGGCAGAAGTTGAGCCCGGCAGGAATTTGGCGGCGAAACGAATCCCATGTCCCATTGATGTCTCCCGACCATGAGGCCGCTGCATAACGCTGCATGCCGGCCCAAGCCGAACGGGTGAGAATGCAAACCCTCTTTTCATCGGAAGTGGAACGCTGGCCCTCATAAAGGGACATGCTGGCGAACAAGGGATAGGCGCTGGTGAACCGATCGGCCGGCCCCATGGACATCTCCGATCCCAAAAGGTTGGTGCCGGGATCGCCCGGTTCAGTGGCATCTCCCCACCAAGCATCGGCTCCCTGGGAGAAAAAGCCACTGTTGATGTACTTCCACCGGATTTCCCTTCCTTGCGGTGAGAAAACGTCAATCCATCCCCCTCTCAGGATCAGATTCAAAGCCTTCAATTCGTCCGCGATCTTTCCGTGCGGATTGCACCAGACGGAAATCATGAAATTCAGATTCAGTTCATGCAATCCGTCGATCAACTTCTTGGGATCGGGATAGGACCGTTCGTCCCATTGATAGGCGCCCCAGCCGTATTTTCCCCAGTACTGCCAGTCCTGAACGATGAGGTCGACCGGAATGCTGCGTTTGCGAAACTCGGCCGCAGTGTCCAAGAGCTGCTGCGAGCTGCTATATCGCTCGCGGCACTGCCAAAGACCGTACGCCCACTTCGGCCAGAGTGGGGCTTGTCCGGTAGCTTGGCGAATCCCGGCGATGATGTCATCGAACCGGGGGCCATAGAAAACCGTGTAGTCGATGGCTTCGCCGTAGTCGGAGCGGAACGTGGTCTGGTCGCTCAAGCGGCCCGCGAACAATTTGACGTTCTTTCCACCGCCCCGAACAGTGATTTTGCAGATCTTCCCAGCAGGCAGATTGACCGTGCCCACGATCGAGCGCGGGGTCCACATATTGGTAATGCTGGAGATCGCCTGTCCATCGAGCAGAATGGTCAACTCCGCGCATCTATCGCCGTCCCTGGTGCAGAACGCATACTGGCCCGCATCCTTAGATGTGAACGTCCCGTCAAATTGAGCAATAGACTGGGGGACCGACTTGCCCAACTGCTCGGTCGCTGTCGGTCCTTGCTCCGCTTGGGTCGCGGAGGAATTCGACGGCGTCAGGGGAATTTCTTCGGAAAGTGGATTAAAGTCCGTGCGTGAGGGATTGTCCCAGAACAACCCATATCCCTTGCTGGACAAGAGAATCGGAACGGCAATTTGTGTATTCAGCTGACTAAGCTCCAAAGGAATCCCGCGCCAGTTCCATTTGCCGTCCTGAAACTGGCCGAGGCCATAAAGCTTTTCATCCGAGGGCGACTGGAAAGACTGTGACGGGGAGACAAACGAATGGTTCAATAGCGTGACGGGCTTCAGCACCCGGCTTCCAGCTACTTCGGAAAGAAAGGGGTTGCCCTCGCTGCCAGCATAGGTAACGGCTCCGCTTGCGCGATCAACGATGGCTTCCATCTTCGCGGTTTTGACCGTGACCGACTGGGGCGACTCGACGAGCATAAATGCAGCGGGCGGCAATTTTTCCGTGAGGGCAAAGCTCGGCCTTTCCGGCAAGGTGCCATCGGAAAAGCGGATGCGCATGATCCCATCCACCAGCGGACATATTTTCAAGGTGCCGTGATCTTCAACAATGGAGACGCCATCGGCTTCCTTGGTCACGGAATGAACGACCGTCTGTCCTTCAAGAAAGACGCCCGGACAAAGGAAAATCGCAAAAAGAAAACTTAGAGCCTTCGACTTCATCATGACGATTCAAGGCATATTCCGATCACTTGGCTGTCTGGCTACTACCAAGCATCTCGACGTATGTGTCGGACGTGACCAGTCACGACCGGAGGTAAAATTCATCGTACTTACAAAATCACGGCGAAGGAAGAAAGGGTTACGCTTATTACCAGTGTAACTAAATGAACGACCGGTCTCGCAGCGGGATGCTCAGCGCAAGAGGGTGACCATACGGTTGAAAAGCATGTTATCGAAGTCTGCTTGTTGGAATACGAGCGCGCGGCCTTTCATTACGAAGTAAAGGCACGTGGCTCAATACCGCAGGATGTGATTTATCCTTTAGGCGTACCTTTCCCTGAGTTAGCCTGCAGAGATATTTTCGATTGGAGAAAGCGGTTTCTATCCCAAGCTTGGGGCAACGGAGGAGCAGTAGGCTCGCGTCTTCCGGGTGTGAGTCTCGCCATTGGTGAACTTTCGCTAGATGGAATCATCGTCACGCCAGGTAAAACGACTCCCGGCCTATTTCAAAAAACAATTTTGGAGCGAGTCGAGCAGATGATGCGCCTAAACAAGCTGTGCTGGGGAAAAGAGGAATACCGTCGAAAAAAAACATGGCCATGGCACACCCTTGAAAACGTAGACCGCTTGGCCAATAAGATAAAACTGGTCCGAAAGAACGGGGAAACTGAGCCCGAACAATCCGCCCGACGACTTTTGCCCGAGTACAGCAAGGCATAACTTTCAGAGGCTATATGTTCAGTCCCGAAGAGAGGTGTTGTTAGGCACGAAGATGTGCCAAAACCAGAGGACCTATCACTACGACGGTCACGCGCAATTACGAGAGCACCTCGGTGCGTTCCTCAACTCTTACAACTTTGCCAAGCGTCTCAAGACTCTCGCCGGCCTCACCTCTTATCAGTTCATCTGTTCCTGCTGGCAGAAAGAACCCGAACGCTTTAAAAACAATCCACACCGCCTCTCTTCGGGACTGAACATCTAGGAAGGCCTCGGAAATCTTCGATTACCGCATGAAAAATGTATCTGTCCCCTTTTTCCTCTTGGGAAGGGCGCTGATTTTGGCCTTCGCTGGCGCAGCAACTTCCCTTGGGTGCCGGGCTGCCGAGCCTGTCACATGGGAACCACTCGGCCTTTCCGGTGGGGGCGCAATGTTCGCCCCCGCCATTAGTTCCGCCGACCCCAACCTGATGATGGTGAATTGCGACATGAGCGCCGCCTATCTTTCGACTGACGGGGGACAGAACTGGAAAATGCTTCACTATGATCAGGTGCGGGGAAACATCTCTTGCCGCCCCGCGTTTCACCCGACCGATCCGCGCACGATCTACGCCGCCAGCGGTTCGGAAGGAATCAAGGTCAGCCATGATCAGGGAGCGCATTGGGACCTCCTCGGCCCCCTCCCCGGCGACGACGCACAGGGAGAAATCGCCATTGATCCGACAGAACCCCGCCGTCTCATGGTGGGAGTTGACCAGGTCATCTGTCGCTCCACCGATGGCGGTGCCACCTGGATCCGATGCGAGGGCCCCCACGGCAAGCTGCTCAGCTTTCACTTCGACGTGACCAGTCCACCCGATCACCGGATCTGTTTTGCCGGAACCACCGAAGGCATCTGGCGCTCCGATGACAGTGGAACAACCTGGAAAGAATCGACCACAGGTTTGCCCTCCAAACAGCTTCTCGCCTTCGCTGGCGGCTCGAACGCGAAGGAAGCCCTTACAATTCTCTACTGTTCCGTCCCCGCTCACAACGAAGATGGCCACTACGCGGGAGGAATCTATCTTTCACAAGACCGGGGCACCACGTGGCAGCCTGCGAATCTCCAGGGTCTCAACTCGGAAACCAAACCCTTCGATGAATGGGCCGAGGATCCAGTGGCCCAATATGTCCAACTCCTGACCTCGAACGCCAATCCGCGCCGGATCTATGCGTTTAACTCGAGCACTGGTGTGCCGCCGCCGCACAACGCTTCCGTCTATCGCTCCGACAATGCGGGGCAGACCTGGCACGCCACCTTTCAGGACGACCCACGATGGAAACCCGACAACGTGGAAGACGACTACGTCACCGCCGCAGACCATCAGGCCTATTCCGGCTCACCCCTCGGCGTCGTGATCAACACGGAGAATCCCGACGAAGTCTTCTCCATCTCCGATGATCGCGGCTTCATCACCCGGAACGGTGGTGAAACCTGGTCCTGTTTACACACCCGACCGGCCCCCAACTCGACCAGCGCAGATCATGCCAACGCCCCTGCGCAATGGCTCTGCAACGGCCTCGTCGTCACCACCGTCTGGAATTTCTATATCGATCCTTTCGCGCCCGACCGTCGTTACATCTGTTACACCGATCTCGGCTTTGCCCGCTCCCTCGATCGAGGAAAATCGTGGCAATGGTGGAGCAAAGCTGGACGGGCTCCCTGGCGAAACACCTGTTACGAACTGGCGTTTGATCCCGAGATAAAAGGGAAAATCTGGGGTGCCTTTTCCGACGTCCACGACATTCCCAATGGCAATATCATCTCCGAGCATCACAAGAGTTCTGGCCCCGGCGGCGTCTGCATCAGCACCGATTTCGCCGCCACCTGGAACAAATCGAACGAAGGTCTTCCTCTAGCGCCGGTGACTTCCGTCGTCGTCAATCCCAAAAGCCCGCGCGATGCCCGCGTGCTGTATGCCGGCCTCTTCGGCCCGGGCGTTTATAAATCCACCAACGATGGACGTACTTGGAAATCCGCGAATGAGGGATTGGGCACCCCGTCCAACCAGCGCGTCGATCGCGTCTACCTTCATCCCGATGGAACCCTCTTTGCCCTTGTCACCGCCAAACGCGTCAAAGGCGTCTATCAACCTGAAGGCGTGGGACTCTACCGCTCCACCGACGACGCGGCGAGTTGGGCTTTGGTCAATGGTTCCCTGCCCCTGCTCTGGCCCAAGGATTTCACGGTCGACCCGAAAGACAGCAAAAAAATCTATCTAAGCGCAGCGGATGCCCGGAAACAGAAACAAGGCGGCCTTTACCGCACGATCGATGGGGGCGCAAATTGGACACAACTCTCTCGTAAAGGACCCGAACATTTCGGAGCCTACCTCTCCCCATTTCATCCCGGCTGGATTTACCTCACGCTGACTGAAGGCGCTCCCGGCGCGGGCCTCTGGCTCAGCCGTGATGATGGAGCAACGTGGACTCCCCTCTCCGGCCTCCCCTTCAGCAACGTCCAACGCGTGACGTTCGATCCTGCCGACCCTGAATCAATCTACGTCACCACGTTTGGCGGCAGTGTCTGGCACGGCCCCGCCTCCGAATAAATTTTTCTGATTTCCACCGTAAGTTCGGTAGCCTGCGAAAATGCCCCCCCCTTCACCTTCGGCAGCATGTCGCTGGGCAAAAATCCCGCCAACGTTAAGCAATATCTATATGTTCAGTCCCGAAGAGAGGTGGTGTTAGGCACGAAGATGTGCCAAAACCAGAGGACCTATCACTACGACGGTCACGCGCAATTACGAGAGCACCTCGGTGCGTTCCTCAACTCTTACAACTTTGCCAAGCGTCTCAAGACTCTCGCCGGCCTCACCTCTTATCAGTTCATCTGTTCTTGCTGGCAGAAAGAACCCGAACGCTTTAAAAACAATCCACACCGCCTCTCTTCGGGACTGAACATCTAGATCGCGAACGATTGGTTTCCATGCGTTCGTTCTTTTTACTCCTATTGGCTAAAGGATCACTGTGGCTTGATGCAACTGGAAACATATAGTCTCGATGGCTCGAAACTTTTGACGGATAGAGAAGTTGCCGAGAAACTAAGTGTATCTACACGAACGGTGATCGACTGGCGTAATGCCGGGAAGATTCCATTTATCCGAATCGGCAGGAGCATCCACTATCGGCCCGAAAGCTTAAGAGCGTTGCTCCAAAAGCTGGAAATTGGCGGAGGACACTGAAATGGATGCTGTCTGCAATCGAATGCTCGGAAACGTGAACCAAACGGCGCAGGAAATGTCCACCCTCACGATGGTCGCCGCTGAAGGGAAAAATGCATCAGAGGCATTTTCTGGAAAAGTTTTCGTGCAATTGGGTCTTCATCTCAACAACGCTCTGGTCGACGGACTGGAAAGAAAGATACTCGATCAGGTTCCCAAGTACCCGGAACGATCTTTTAACAAAACTCGTCCACGAGATTTTCAATCAGGTTGGTCTTCGTCAGGCAGAACTGATGGCCGGTCTCCAATTTGATGAAAAGCAGGTTACGACCAGTGCCAATCGTTCGGAGCATATGACCAATTTCAAAGCAATCTGGAAAGGGCTGGAAAGAAAATTTATGGATAGTCTGGGAGCAAGTGAGTGCGCATTTTACGAATCCCTTCACCGTCAGGAGCAAAAAGATAAGTTCCGAATTGTCCGAGGCTCGTAAAGCAAAAGGAGCACGTTGCCTTCCCTCTTTCAATTTCCAGTTTGGCGGATCGTGTTGGCCAATCAATTCCCTCAGCCAGCGATTTTCGGGATCTTTTAATCGACCAAGGGATGATGCAGCAAGTCGAGCCGTATGTATCTGGTGTTAAGTGTGGTAGGTACGAATGGCTTCCAGGGAGAATGTAAGCTAACAATCGTCGTTTCGTCCTTGAGGGTAACCAGCCCCGAATACCATTGCGCCGCGGAGTATATTCTCGTTTCCGTGGGACCCGGGAACGAGCTCTTCCACCTAATGGTGGTGACGTAACCGGCTTGGGAAAATGACATCGGTACGGCGGGGTTCTTGCAGATTATTGTGGTGATTTTCAGAAAAGAGAGAGTCTTCTAAAATAATAATCTGCACTAAATATGCCTGCTCAATTGGAGTTTAGATTAGCTCTCCATTCAGCAAATATTTGACCATCAATAATGATATAATTACGCAACAATTATCGCGCGCCACAGCTTGTGTATGTGCGCCATGAGGTCAACCTAATCACATGATATATCGAACTTTATACACCATAAAGTTCATAGATCGTGGATCACAAAACTAACTACCTCAAGAAACTAACAGACTTATCCTCATATGAAAATATCTAACTTTTTTTCACGTTGGTTTGCTCTCTTGTTAGCCATCATCACACTTAACGCCTCCCAGGCAAACGGGTCGCCATTACCCATAAATGACAATACCTCTGCTCCATATCTCGGGGTTACGGAAAACAGCGCTTATAACTCTTCTTATACCGATTATTATACGTGGCTTAATCGCAGTGGCCCGAAACAGTACATGGGCGTATCGCTACCGTACGGCGACACCAGCACATGGGACAGCATTGCGGGCAATCCAGGGTCTTTTTATGTGCCTAACAAAGCATGGGTCGATGGCGACCCGGCAAACCGCACCTTGGTCATTTGCACTCCAATGTTTCCGGGGCCGGTAAATCGTAGCGGGCCCACGACCGGCACCATGACCGGGTCAGTTACTTTTCTCGCCGGCGCAACCGGAACCTATAGCTGGGCGTACCAAGGGCTCGCCCAACATTTGGTCGCCAATAACATGGGCAATTCCATCATTCGCCTTGGTTGGGAGTTCAATGGCAACTGGTATGCCTGGCATTTGAACACTACTGCGGAGGTCTCCGATTTCGTGAGCTACTGGAAAAACATCGTCAATACGATGCGCGCCGTGCCCGGAGCGTCAGGCCTGAAATTCATGTGGAGCGGCGCTATTCTCACCGGTACGCCTTATGCCCTTTCAGCGGCATACCCCACGGGAACTGATGCGCTGGGACTGCCCTATGTCGATTACGTCGGCACCGATGCCTACGATAAGTGTTGGACCGCCGGTACCTATCCTTATCCGGCGGGAGCGACGGATGCCCAAAAGCTCGCGTGTCAGACCACTGCCTGGGGTGTTGAAGTCGGTGTCTCTGGGAACGGCATAGGTGCCTGGCAGAACATCGCGAATGCCAACGGCGTACCCATGTGCTTTCCCGAATGGGGACTTTATAATTTCAGCACCGCTGGTGGCGGTGATAATCCCTACTTTGTCCAACAGATGTATAACTACATCCAGGAATCCTCTCACAATGTCTTCCTGGCCTCTTACTTTGATACCTACAATAAGGGCAGTAAAATCTCGCCTGTATGGGGCAACAATACTTCCTTTCCCAATGCGTCCGCGAAGATGATAAGTCTCTATGGGATTCCCATGGCTTATACCTCCGTGTCTGCAGGGAATGCTCACACCGTAGCCCTCGCAGACGATGGAACAGTATGGTCCTGGGGTTCGAGCGCCGCTGGACAAGTCGGCAACGGTGGCTGGGGAGACTACAGCTCTCCCGTTCAAAGCGGCGCCGGTACCTTGGGCGGAGTTATCGGCATCGCTGCCGGTTACCAACATACACTGGCGGTCACGAACGCGGGCAACGTCTGGGTCTGGGGACATAACTACTTCAACGAGCTCGGCGACGGTACAACTTCAACCCATAATCGGCCCGAGAAACTCACCAGCTTAACCAATGTCGTGTCCGTAGCGGCCGGGGCGTACCATTCGTTGGCCCTTAAGAGTGACGGTACGGTTTGGGCCTGGGGTTACAACAGCAACGGTCAAATTGGCAACGGCGGGATCGTCAATCAATCCACACCGGTGCAGGTTACTGGCTTAACCGGTGTCGTTGCGATAGGTGCTGGTGGGTATCATTCCTTCGCCATTAAAAGTGACGGAACGCTCTGGTCTTGGGGCCGCAACTTCAACGGGCAATTAGGCCTGGGAAATACGGCGGAACAACACTCCCCCGTGCAGGTCGCTACGGTGAGCAATGTCGTCTCCGTCGCAGGTGGCGCGTCGCATACCCTGATCGCCAAATCGGACGGTACGGTGTGGGCCTGCGGTCTCAACACCAATGGGCAATTGGGCGATGGCACCACCAGCCAACGCACCACTCCCGTGCAAATGACAAGTGTCACCGGCCGGGTCATCCAAGTCTCTGCCGGCAGCTTGGGCGCGCATTCGCTTCTATTGAAGAACGATGGAAGCGTGTGGGCCACAGGACTCAACACTTATGGCCAACTTGCGACCGGTGATACCACCCAGCAGCTCACCCCGGTTAAAGTGAGTGGAGCAACTGGATTTGCGCGGGCCATTGCCGCCGGCACGGCTCATTCGATCATGATCCGGACGGTCGATACGATCTGGGCCTGGGGCCTGGGTGCCGATGGCGAACTCGGAAACGGCACATTGACAACCTCTCAGCTCACGCCAATCATAACTTCGGATTTCTAATCCACTGACGTCCAGGATTACGAAACGCGAGCCTCTAAATTGGAGTGCTCGCGTTTCTCGTCTATACCGGAAAGGCCTCGCCTGCTTGTTAGAAGATAAAAGACCGGCGATAGTAGATAAATATGTAGCTTTGTTCCATGCGAAGACCTTGCTCCCTCATCATCTTTGATTGCGATGGCGTCCTCGTGGACAGCGAACCAATCGGAAACCGGATTTTAGTAGAGGCAATCGGTGAATTGGGCCTCACTTTGAGTCTGGAAGAGGCCATGAACTTGTTTAAGGGCACGAAGATGGCTGACTGCGTCAAGATTCTCTCTGAACGCCTGGGGCTTCCTCTGCCGGAAGATTTTGTTGCCATGTTGCGCGCCAGGACCGCTGAGGCATTCCGCAAAGAACTACAACCTGTCGCAGGAGTCCACGCGATGCTCAACCGGTTGACCATCCCCAGGTGTGTTGCCTCGAGTGGTCCACGCGAAAAAATCAACTTGTCCTTATCCGTGACTGCGTTGCTGCCTTACTTCGAGGGGCGCATTTTCTCTTCTTATGACATTGGCAGCTGGAAGCCCTCTCCCGATTTATTTCTACACGCCGCGGCATCTCTTGGCGTTCATCCCAGTTCTTGCGCCGTAGTCGAGGACAGCGCTTTGGGCGTCCGAGCAGGGACTGCGGCAGGTATGCGTGTTTTTGCCTATTCCACTGCCTCCGCACGAACAGAGATGGAGTTGCTGGGAGCAACCCCCTTTTTCCACATGGACGAACTTCCATCGCTGTTACAATAAAAGGCCTGCGATTTTTCACTAGGGATCACTCGAAAGCACCAGATTTAAGGCGACCTTCCAAAATCACTTAGACCAGTCGAAGCCGTCGACCGGCTTCATCTGCCACGCCCCCGCCAAACGCGGGATTCTCATTGATGAAATAGAGAATCCCGCGATCGCTCGCCACCTTTCCTGTTCTAATTGTTCTCGAATGGAATTTGCGCGCTATTGGAGCCAAGGAAAAAATCAAGTCTGCTCTCGCCAAACAAAGGAAAGCCCCGCAACGACGAGTCATTCCACGCCATATAGCGGGTCCATGGGGCCGATTGCCCGGCCCGCGTCTTCGCTATCAAGAAGTTGTTAAAAACCTGCACCGGCAACAAGGAAGACGTTGTCGTGTTGTTCCCGAGTTGTCCGCTCGAATTCAAGCCCCAACTCCATACCGTCCCGTCTCCCAGCGAAGCAACCGTGTGATAGCTACCGACCGCTACCTGTTCGACATTGTTCAGGGCCGTGACCTGCACCGGGACGTTGCTTTGGGTAGTCGAGTTGTTACCAAGCTGACCACTGGAGTTGATACCCCAGGTCCACAAGGTGCCATCACTCTTCACCGCCGCGGAATGGTAGGCCGTGACCCCACTGGCAATCTGGACCACATTGCTGAGCGCGGTGATCTGCACGGGTGTATTGCGTTGGGTCGTCGTCCCATCGCCCAGTTGACCGCTGGTATTCAGTCCCCATGCCCACGCGGTGCCATCCGACTTGAGCGCCATTGCGTGATAGAAACCGGCGGTGATGCTCACCACATTAGACAGGCTTCCCGCAACCTGCACTGGGCTGGTGCGTTGAGCTGTCGATCCGTCTCCCAATTGTCCCTTGTTATTGCTCCCCCATGCCCAAACGGTCCCATCTGCTTTCAACGCGAAGGAAGAGCTTCCGCCAGCGGCAACGGCAATGACATTCGCCAGTCCAGGCACTTGCACCGGTGACAGACTCTGGGTGGTATTACCCGTACCCAACTGCCCACTGTTGTTCAGCCCCCATGTCCACACCGTCCCGTCGCTCTTAAGTGCCACGGCATGATATTGACCAGCGGCAACACCGCTCATTCCACTTATATAAATCTGCTTGGGAACTTTTTGCGATGTCGTGGTACCGTCGCCGATGATGCCATAATAATTATTGCCCCATGCCCACAGGGAACCATCATTCTTAACGAGGTAGCTGGAATAATAGCCGAGTGAAAGGGCCACAACATTGGTTCCGGAGGTGACGGCCACGGGTTTATTGCTCTGCGTATAGGAGTTGTTTCCCAACTGTCCGCCCGCGTTCGCACCCCAAGCCGAGCACGTTCCCGTGCGATCCATCGCCATAGTATGAGTATCACCGGCAGCAAGCGCTCCAATGACCTGGTAGGTTCCAGTGACGACCTGACTTAAGTTGCAGTTGGTCGCCAGGGCATTTGCCTTCAGGGTGCAACTCTTGCTGATCAGGACCGAACTTCCCGGAGCGATCGACGGCGAGGCAGTGGTAGGAGTGGTGCCGTCCGTAGTATAATAAATCACGGCACCCGAGGTTGTATCGTTGATCACGACATTGAACGCCACAGGAGAAACAACATTAGACTCACTCAGTGTTGGTGTCGCGGTAACCGGCGCCGGGCTGACGGCCAACGTCAGGACTGCCGACCCAATTCCGGTTACATTCGTGGCTGAAATCGACACGCTATAGGTACCCGTGGCGGAAGGTGTTCCCGTAATGATACCAGTGTCCTTATTTACCGACAACCCACCCGGGAGACCGGTCGCATTGAAGCTTGTTGGGTTATCGCTTCCCGTAATGCCATAGCTAAAGGCCACTCCAACCTGAGCCGACGCTTGCAGCGCACTTGTGATGACAGGAGGAGGAGGATTGACGAGAAGAGCCAGATTTTGGCTGCCCGCTCCCTTGGCGTTGGAGGCGAACAAGGTAACATTGAAAGTGCCGCTCACAGACGGCGTACCGCTGATCAGGCCCGTCGCGGTGTTCACGGAAAGGCCGGTGGGAAGACCCACCGCGTTGTAACCAGTCGGGCTATTGGTCGCAGTGATGCTGTAGTTATAGCTCGTACCCGACGTGGCCGTACCTGTCGCGGCACTCGTGACGTGGGGATCCAGCCCGTTGTGCGTAACCGTTGTGCTTGCGGTGGAATCAACCGCGTAAATATGCACATAGTCCACGAGCATCGTGGCCGTTCCGCCCTGACAAGCACCGAGAATAATATCGAATTTATCCTCGTCCTCGAGGCTGAACATATAGCTGCCCGAGGGAGGATAGGTGCCGGTTTGATTGCCCTGCCAACACACCGCGGCCTGCGGCACTCCATCAAAAAAAGCCTGGCGATAACCGATCCAGCCATTGGCCGCCGAGGCCGGCACCCAGAGAACACCGTAGGTATGCCACTGAGTAAAATCCGTACCTGTCGTTACCGGCAAGGTCGAGTTTGTATTGGCTACATTGTTGACCACTGTCCCCGTCAAAGTGCCACTCCAGTCGTGTATCGTACTCGAGTACCCGGTGCCGGTTCCCCATTTCGGATCAAATTCCATGAAGTCATCTTCAATGTATTCGAAGTCACTCGGATTGCCCGGCATCGTACGGCTGAGCTTGGTGCAACCCTTGATGTCATTCGACCAAAACGCGGGACACAACGCATGGCCCGTGGTGTCGATCGTGGAGATGTTCGCCATCGCGATTCTAGCCTCGTAGTAAATTCCCGATCCGGTGGAAAAGGCTGTTCCGTGGTAGCCCAAACCGTTTGATGAATCAGGTTCCGTCGATTGTAGCGTACTGCCCCAGGCCACCGGACATCCCGTGATCGTCAGTACCCCGCTACTGACGGAATACATGGTGGAGGTTGCGGTCGGACTGCCATAATACTGACCAACATACCACTTATAACCATCGGCTCCCGTATGATTGACGTCGATCGTACTGATGCTGTCGAATTCATCGTCAAAGATAAGGTTGAATCCCGAGGCAAGTGGATTTGACGGTAGAAACTGAATGTCATTACCGTTGCTCAGACCAATCTGGAAATCATCGAAGTAAACAGTCCCCGCTGAGGCACTGCCGGAAATAGAATCGTACAACTCCACCCGTACGCTGGTGGCGGCACCAGAATTCCAGGTCAGATTGACCTGCGTCCAAGTCGATGTCGCCGTGACCGTAGTCGAGCTGATGTTCGAATAATTGCCCGTATTGACAACATTCATCTGCACTTTCCCGGAGCCCTTCACCCATATCGAAGTAACGTAGCTTGTGCCAGACCAAACCGTCACCGATTGACTATAGATTCGTTGATAACTCTTGGTGGAAGTTATCACCGCCTGTCCGGTCCATGCTCCGGTGTGGGCGTCAGCGACGTCATTCAAAATTTGAAATGGCGCGGTAACATTCCATCCAGCGTTTCCGCCTTCAAGGCTGCTATTGGGAAGGATATTCGGCCCAACATTCGCATGAGTTTCCCCCGTTGAAGCCAGCAGGACAAGCGTCACAATAAACGCCGCCGTCGCAACCCGAGAGCTTATCGTCAAGCGAGCCATTAATCGCAAAAGCGACGTTGAAAAGGTACGAATCCGCATCTGAAATGAGGTGAAGAACATGATTGCCTTTCTTAATTTCTACCCTGGAAATGAATCTATGCAGTGCGGATGATGCTTTATTTTAAAATCAACTAAAGATAATCAATGCGCTAATTGTTGCGCCCATCGCTTTATCATCTCTCATAAGTGACCTTGGCGGCACGATGATTGCATTAACTATAATTGACTTATCAAAACCACTTCCTACGAGGCGGTGCTTATACCGAGTATAAGCACCGGCAACTGACTCCCCAGTCACGGAATGCTTACAGACGAAAGTATTCAAGCACACGTTAGCGTAACTTTCCCCTCGTCATGTCTAGCATCTTTCTTCCATCGTCTATTTCCATGACTGATATTTTTCGCGTTTGCGTGACTTTCCTTGTGCTGGCGGCGATTTCCTCCCTGGCGCGGGCTTTCGAAGTCAAGGCGACCTCGGAAGGCCTGTCGATTGATGCTGGGGCCGCCGGCACTTACGTGATGACCTATCCGCGTCTCATGACGATGAGAAATGAAGCGCTGAATCCGGAGAATATCACAATCAAACCCGACGGCAGCGGCGCGATCATGACCTATACACCCAATGGAAAGATGGAAATAAGCAAGCAACCGGACGGAACCTGGACTTATCACATCAGTGGGATTCCATCGGACCGGATGAAGTGCTACATCGGTGATCTCCTGCTCCCCGTACAGATTAGTGACGAAGGAGCCACTTGGTCCTACGACCGGTTCTCGCCGGTGCCGTTTCCCAAGGATAAAGGGCAGGCCATTCTTCTCCACGGAGTCATCAAAACTTTTGTTTTTAAAAAAAACCAGGCTGGCTTTGAGATCAGCTATCCACAAAAAACCTGGGTTGATGTCATGGATCGGCGACTTTCGGGAAAAGATAATTTTGTGGTAGGCAATGTATTCAATTTCCCCGGCAAGGTGACCATTCCGGAAATTACCTACAGTTTCAAGATTGAAGGCCTGCCCTAGAGCCTGGACCTGTCCCGGGGCACAGCCCGCTATCCAGTTGACGTGGTGGCGCTTTTCAGGAACGAAGGAAAAGTTATACGACGGAGGGGAAGAGCCGCATTATGCGGGAAGCTAACAACCGCTGCTATCTTATGAAATTTTTTCCGTGGCGTTTGCTTTCGCATCTTTCTCTCCTTGGGGTTTTAGCCGTTGTTAGCTCGGTCTTCGGAGCTGAGGCCGGAGCGGGTAATCCGGCCAATGCCGCCGTTGCGCCTGCGGGACCGCCTTCTGCCACATCCTTGCTGACGCCTGAACGGCAAAAAGAACTTTTCGATGCACTGGATCTCAATGGGCCAAGGATGGAGAAAGTTAAGGAAGCCGTCGCGAAGGGGGACTATGCCACGGCCGATCACGCCTGGGCCGATTATCTGCGCAAGCGGACCAGCGTTCCATGGCTGTTTCATGAACGCGCGGCAGACGGCAGCCAAGTTTCTGTCGATTATCGGCATCCGCAACGGAATCCGGATTTCAAGAATCAATCCGCCGATGATGCGGCGGGAGGCAAGGTGATCGGCGGCCTGGTCCAGGTGACTTACACGTGGCCCGACAACAACATCAACTGGTTTTACAACGCAACCGGGAGCACGCCACCGTACAATAACGAATGGCAGTGGCAGCTATGCCGCATGATGTTTTGGAACGACATGGCCAGCGCCTACCGCGCGACAGGCGACGAAAAATATGCGCTGGCTTGGGCAAACCAGCTCCGTTCGTTTGTCGGTAAGGCGCCGGTACCCAGCCAGTTGGCCAATTATCCCAACTCCGCCTGGCGCTCGATTGAGTCCGGTATCCGCATGCAGGGGTCGTGGCCGAATGCGTTTTTTAGTTTCCTGCCGTCCCCCTCGATCTCGGACGAGGACCTAGCGATTTACACCCTTTCCTGCCTTGACCACGGACGCTATCTCCGCGCCTTCCCGACGCACGGAAATTTCGTCACGATGGAGATGAACGGACTCTATGTCGATGGAAGCGTTTTTCCGGAATTTAAGGAGGCGAAGGAGTGGCGCACTTTCGCGGCCAATAAACTTTTCGCGCAACAGCAGGTGCAATTTCTACCGGACGGCGCCCAATTTGAATTGAGCACGGGCTATCAGAACGTGGCGGTGGACAATGTGGCCGGTCTCGCCCGCACGGCCAAGATGATGGGCCACGTGGACGAGCTCCCTGCCGGATACATTCCGCACATGGAAAAGGCGTATGCCTACTCGCTTGACCTGATGTCGCCCGACCGATCCTTGCCTCGATTCAACGACTCATGGGGCCTTGATATCAGGAAGGTGATGAAACAAGCCCTGGAATTCTTTCCCGACCGCACTGATTTTCAGTGGGTCGCCTCCGATGGAAAAACAGGCGCGATGCCGGACTCCACTTCCCATGCCTCCCTGTGGTCCGGATATATTGCCATGCGTTCGAGTTGGGACCACGACGCCAATTATGGCGCTTTCCGGGTTGGCCCGATTGGCGCGGGGCATTGCCAGCAGGACAAGCTCGATTTTGTGATGTGGTGCTATGGAACGGAAGTGCTCTTCAGTTCTGGTGGTGGCTCCTATGAACAGAGCAAGTGGCGGGCGTATGCCACCGATACATTTTCCCACAATTGCGTGCTGGTGGACAGTAAACCGCAGCGCCAGCAGACGAAAGATCCCCAGAAGAATGTTTCCACAGAACCGATTGATGCGCGCTGGCAAACGACACCCCAGTACGATTTCGCGGCGGGCGTCTATAATGCCGGGTATGGTAAGCAGGACGATCAGATCGCGACGCAGACGCGGCGTATCCTCTTCGTAAAGCCTGATCTTTTCGTCGTGGCGGACACGATGAAACCGAACGACGCAGCCGAGCACACCTATCAGGCCCGCTGGCAGTTGATGTCGAAGGAATCACGCCAGGATTCCACGACCAATGAAGTTGTGACCACAGCGCCGGGTCAGCCCAATCTGGCGGTGGTGCCGCTGAGCACCCAGGGACTGGAGGTCAGATCCGCTTCCGGCCAAGAGGAGCCGGAGTTACTCGGCTGGAACGTGCGCAAAGACAAGGTGCCGGAATATGTTCCGGCCACCACCGTGCTTCACACCAAAAAAGGCACCGGAGTGCAGCAGTTTCTCACTCTTTTCATTCCCTTGAAGGCGGGCGATCCGGAGCCGATCAAGAAGGTTGAAGTGAAAAACGAAACTTCAGCGCTGGTCACGCTCGCGGACGGGCGGACGCTCACGATCACAGCTGATCCGGATGCAGCGGGAGATATCGAAGTGGTTGAGACACTGTCTGGCGGCGCTCCGGGACGCCTTGTAAAGTCAAAGTAACTGATCGGCCATCAGGTTATTTTTTGTCGGTGGTAGAAACGGGCAGTTTATCAATAGTGACCTCCTTCGCGTCGGAGGTTTGCAAGCCCATATCGGCCAGAGTGGAAACGACTTTCCCGTCCACCTTGATGTTCGAGAAGTGAACGCCGCTGATGGAATCGGAATCTTTCCAGCCCTTCAAGACACCGTGGGGCGATAGGGGGATCTCGATGTCCTCGAAGCGGAGATCCCGGATCTTCACGAATTCTTTTTGTTCCGGGACACGCCCGGCGACCTGCACCACAAGCCAGGTGTGCTGGCCCATGAGTCGGGCGCGGCGAAAGACAATCTGCTCGATCGTGGCGGTATCATGCGCGAGAAAACCCACGCTGTTGGAGGTATCCATTGGCAAGACGTCGAAATCCTCAAAGGTCACGCGGCGGATGGCCAGCCCGACGGACTCGGTGCCGAACTTGCAGGCGAAAGTGGAAGCAACCCCAATACAGCGACGGAAAAGAATGTCCTCACACGGTGGTGGCGGCGTGGGCCCCGAGTTGGTGGATTTGAGGACAAAACTATCGTCTCCACTGTAGGCAAAGGCGTCTTCAACGGTAACACGGGCGCAGGCATCGACGTCGATGCCGTCCGTATTGTTCCATCGGCTCTTGGGATTCTGAACGTCCCAACCGGCGTAAATCATTTCGTTGAGGACCTTGACGTTCTTGAGCGAGAGGTCGCGGCTCCGCAAAAGATGGAAAGCCCAGCATTCCGAATCTCTGATCACAACGTCCTCCACGTTCACCCGTTCGGAATCGACGATGCGGACGATATTCGTGGCGCGCCGTTTGATGGGATTCGCGGGAGTGGATTGGCTGCGCCGATGATCGCGCCGGAGGCTTCCCTGGCCGTCCACGACACCCCTCCCCCGCAGCGCGGCATCATGGACGCCATTAAACCAGAGCAGCGCGCTGTAGGTCTGCGGGTCGGCACTGGCCGCCCATTGCGGCTGATGTTCATAGTGAACAAGCGGATAGGAATCCTCATTATCGTCGCCGAGCAGCGTGGCGCCTTCATCCAGATAGAGGATAACGTTGCTCTTCATCCACAAGGATCCGGTACGATAAGTACCGGGTGGAACGAACAGCGTGGTGGGCTTGCCCCGAGCCGCCGCTTCATCGATGGCTTTTTGCAGCGCGACGGTTTCCACATGCTTGCCGGTGGCGTCGACGTTGTAATGTTCCAGGGAGATGACATCGGGCGCCTTGAGGTCCGGAAGGTCGGAAGAGGGCCGGTTCATGAACAGGAAGAGCCACTGATTTTGGTTGATGCGGATGGCGAGTTTGGCGGGCGCATTTTCGACGTGAAAACATAGTTGCTGTTCCTTGACGACAGGAGACACACCGGGCGTGGGAGGATCGACGGCGAAAGAACGGATGGGTTCACCAGCCTCGACGACGACATCGGACGGCCCTTTCAGAGTCGCGTCAACATAACTAACCGGTAGTTTGCGGTAAGAGAAGCCCGGGGCTGTATAAAGATCCGTGACCGGGAGATTCTTCTGCGCAAGAGTGACCCGGTATTCAACCAGCTTCACATCTGGAGGCTGCACATCGTCAGCATGAACAAGGACGGAAAGCGCGAGAGCCAGAGCGATTGCTGGCAGGGAGCCGACAAAGCGGGATGATTTCCAGGAGTACGTTTTCATGGGAAGGAATGATCTCAGCAACAACGAATAAATTTCGGGGCAAGAAGATGGTTGGCCACGAACGCAATCACATAGGCGAAAGAGCACATGGCAAAAAGGATGTGATATGCTGCGGTGATATCTCCCATCGCTTTAAAGTGATCGAGCAGTTTGCCTGTGTAAATCGGCAGGAGCATGCCTCCGAGCGATCCGGCCATGCTGCCGATGCCGATAACGGACGCAACGACCGATGTTGGGAACATATCCGAAACCGTGGTATAGAGATTAGCGGACCATGCCTGATGAGCCGCTCCCGCCAGCCCAAGCAAGAGAACCGCCGTCCAATCACCACATTGCGTGGCGAAGAAAATCGGCAGCACGCAGAGTGCGAAAAGGAACATACCGGTTTTGCGCGCACGTGTGACACTCCATCCGCGTTCGGTCAAATAGCCGGTCAACCAGCCACCCCCAATGCTTAGTACCGTGACAATGGTATAGATGGTGACCAGATGGACCCAGCTGTTCTTCAGATCGAGATGACGCGTTTGCTTAAAATAGTCGGGCAACCAGATCAGGAAGAACCACCAGATCGGATCCGTCATAAATTTGGCGACGATGAAGGACCAAGTTTGTCGACGTTTGAAGAGGCTTTTCCACGATATCGAATGTTCGCAGTTATCCTCGAAAACAGGATCCAGCGACTGAGAGAGAGTATATTGTTTCTGTTGCGCAGTGGGCTTTTGGTAGGCGTAAAGCCAGAAGATGAGCCAGACAAAACCAGACAGCCCTGCGGCAATAAACGCACTTTGCCAGCCCCACGCAAGGGCCATCACGGGGACGAACGCGGGGGCGACCATGGCGCCGACGTTTGCACCGGAGTTGAAGTAACTCGTGGCCAGGGCGCGTTCCCGAACAGGAAACCAAATGGCAACGGCCTTGATGGCGGAAGGAAAATTCCCGGCTTCACCCAAGCCGAGCAAAATGCGCGCAAAGATAAATCCACCAAGGCTGGCGGCCAAGGCATGGCTCGCCGCAGCCAGGCTCCACAGGGCGATGGAAATGGCATAGCCAGCCTTGGTTCCGATCCGGTCGATCAAACATCCGAAGCCGAGGAAGCTCAAAGCGTACGCTCCCTGGAAGGCGGAGTTGACCATACCGTATTGCTCGTTTGTCCAATGCAGTTGCTGATCGAGCGTCGGCTTGAGGAGTGCGAGGATTTGGCGATCCATGTAGCTGATGGCCGTGGCAAAAAACAACAACGCGCAGACGATCCAGCGATAGCGTGTGGACGCATCGAAGCGGACGGTCACCGGGCAATCAGCAGCAGCAGCAGAGGACATGGTGTCAAATTATGGGGTCCAAGCGGGAACCGTTTTTCGGCGCTCTTTCAAACTTTGATGCATCTCCTCCGCACCACGCCGAGTGATGGGATAAAACCACAACAACACGAGGCAGGGGACCAGGAACAGCACTGGAATCAAGGCGACGCCAAGCCGGATACCCATGATAGCGTGGTCTGTTTGAGCTCCCTGGGCGGCGGCGTTAAAACCGGACCATTGCAACACCAAGCCTGAAATAAGATAGGTCAAGGATCCGGAACATTTTTGCATCCAACCTCCCAAGGCGCCGTAAATCCCTTCACGGCGGCGCCCCGATTTCATTTCATCCCAATCACAAATATCCGCCTTCATCGAATTCACCAAAATCCAAAAGGCATTGCCTCCCAAGGACAGGGGCACGGTGGCCACCAGGGAGAGATACGGCATCTTCGGTGTGCAGAGAAACCAAGTGGAGCAGGCGCCCATGATGCTCAGGATGAGACACTCCCGAAGAGCAGTGGTTTTATCGGTACGCTTGGCATAGGCAGCAATCAAAGGAGCCGAAATCAAGGCCACGGCAGCTCCGACCAAAGGCCCCCATCCCATCAAGACTGCAGCAGCTACTTTGTCGCCGCCGTAAAGGTAATAAACACTCAAATAGAAACCGAGCGAACTCGACACGCCCGTACCAATGCCCAAGGTCATAATGATGCCGGTCACCAGCAGAAATGGCTTGTTGGAAAAAGCCTGTTTGGCCGCAGGCAGGAAGGGCTCCCGCTTGTGGTGCTGGACGAATGCATAGTTGTTTTCCCGGAGAAATAGGGCCGGAACCAACCCGAAGACGAGAATGGCAATCCCCACCAGAAATCCGAGGACTCTCGCCCCCTCCACGGCGCCGCCCCAGACCGGCAGCTCGCAAAAGTAATAAAACCAGCCGATGAGAAGCATCGTCGCGGTATTGAAGTAGGATCGCCAGGCCTGAAGCCGCGTGCGCTCCTCGTAGTTGTTCGTCAGCTCAAAACCAAGGGAGAGATAGGGCACGGACAACGTGGTGTGGGCCAAGAAAAAGAGGATCGACGTGGTAAAAAAATAGATCGCAATGGTGGACGAGGCCCAATGCGGATTGGCCAGCCAGATGAGCGGATATAACAACGCACAAAGGACGGAGCCGATCGCCAGATAAGGCCGCCGACGCCCCCACCGGGTGCGGGTGTTGTCCGAAATCACCCCCATGACGGGATCGGTGAAGGCATCCATGAATCTTGAGGCCATCAACAATCCTCCGACGAGGGCCGGGCTCAATCCCATCTCGACGTTAAAGATCGGCATGGCCAGGGAGGCCAACCCCACATTACCGAACTGATGCGAGATCAGTCCCAACCCGTACGCGCACATTTGGGGGCGGGTCAGTTTTTCGGAGGGAGGGGCGATATGGTTGCTCACGAAATCTCCATGGAATCTAAATGTGAGGTGGTGACCGTGCGATAGCCGTTTTGACCTGGGCCTGAGCCATGCCCTGCGCGGCCCTCCAATTGGTCAGACCATCATCCCCTGGGATGGAGTCTCTTATTTGCACCATTCGAGGCGCATCGCGAAGTCAGCCTGATAGGCAGGACGATTCCGGTAAACGCCGACCATTTCTTTGTTGAGATCAGTAGAAGCGGCATCCGCCGGAGCAGGCGCATCGGTAAAGCGCTGGGGCGCGATTTTGACGAAAGTTCCACCCCAACCGCGCATCGGATCACCTGAGATCAAATTCAGATAAGAGGGCGTATCTCCCTCCTTGATGCCGACAATTTTTCCCAGCTTTGAAGCCCATCCATCTCCTCCGTCATACATTGGATAGAGGTCGCCCAAGGCACCATGACCTTTCACATGCTCATTGACCCATGTTTCCGAAACCAAGGTGACATCACCACCGCGGTACATGCCCCGCATGGCATCCAGTCGCCGGATATAGAAGAGCGTGGGAAATTCCTTCTGGATCCAGGCTCCCGTGGAATCCTGGTCATGAATGGCGTGAATGCGCAGTTTCGCGATAAAGGCGGCCTGCTGTTCCGGGGTGCGCGTCTGGCGAACGTTCCAGAGCGCCTGGGCCAAATCGGCTGTCCCGCCCCAGCACGTCACCCACAAGGGACGAGGGTCCTCGCGGTCAACCGCCGCAATGAGTGCGCGTGAGGCATCCGTGTCCTTCCCCTCGCCGATGGAGCTTTCCACCGGAACAGCGGGACCGGCGATCGGCTGGCCTGCGGTGACGAGTTGCCGCAAATGATCCGCCGAAGGATACGCCGGATCGTGCGCTTGCAATTTCGGCAGGTCCTTCTCGTAGGCGTCTATGACTTGATTGATCAGTTCCGGATGCGTGACCTGCCCATGCTTGAGATTTGAACCGGCGGCCAATCCTTCCAGATCAATTTGATTGGTGTAGAGCATGAGGCGGACCATGGACTCGCCGTCGTCGGGTTCACGTACCCCGGTCTGGAGACTGCTGATATCGGTCAGGACGAAGAGCCGGGGATGGGGCTTATTGGACGAGGCAGCAGCATCCGCCGCAAAGAACATTCTGTTCATGGCAAAGAAGACCAGCAGGCCTATCAGGGCTTTTTTGAGGAGTGGAGTTTTTTGAAACATGGAACTGCGCTTTCTTAGTTAACTTTGGGCCCGAGCTGCAATAAAAGAACCCAATCGGTCAAAGGTCCTTCGTGAGGTACGTTGAAAGTGTATGTCCCGGTGTTCGGGATAATTCCGTCGATGGCGGTATAACTATTGTCCCGGGGATTAAACCATTGGGCCCTTAAGGCAGCCGGAAACGCGGACAGATCCAACTGGATCGTGCCGTTGTCGGGAAGATAAGCCACGCCGACCTCGCCAGAGTCAGTTTTGGCAAAAACCATTTTCTTCGTATCGTCGGTGGAATTATTTTTTATCAAGTCATGCCTGGGAACAAGGTCATACCACGGAAGCACGGCAAGAAAGTCATGCATGTATTCCATCTGTGTTGAGCTTGGGTAATTCATGGCCTTCTCCCACGAATACGGCTGGGTGTAATCCTTCTCCCACCGCCAAAGACTGAATGCACCATAGGTGAACCCCAGAGAACCGGAGAGCCAGCTCAGATATCCCGTCGATCGGACGCTATAGGCCGTACCTTGATACGCCGGTTTCAATTTCGACGAGGTTCCGTTTGCGTCGTAGTACGATTCTATGTTCAAAACCGGTTTTCGGGGTGTTTTATTATACAGCTCCAAGATCCAATTGACGGCATTGCGCATGCAAATGTTCATTTTGCCGTCGTTGTGTCCCGTCTGAACACTCACGAAATCCATGTATTCCTTGTCAAAGAGCGCATCCGAATAGATGGGGTCAGCTGGCCCATTTGACGGGGTTCCTACATGGGCGGTAACGAGATGGACACTGGTCGCGTCCTTTATCGCCGCCCCCGCCTTGTCCACGAGACCAGCATTGTATGCATCCGTAGCCGCGTCCTTTTTGCTGATCAAATGATTCGGATCATAAGGCAGGTCGAAGATCGGTGAATAAATGATGAAGTTCCCGTAGGTACGGGCGACAAAGTTCCTGATGAACAGATCCGACTTGTCCGACTTTAACGCGGTATAATTCAGATGCAGAGGATCCATGACCGACACCATCAGGACGACCATGCCATTTTCGTTGGCATACTCAATAATGTCATCCACATAGCGCCAATAGGCCGGATTTAAATGGTCGATGCCTTTGTCGGCATCCGTGAAGGGCGCGTCGCCGTTGGGATTGGCAATATCATCCTTATTGGTGGCGATCTGAATGACGGAAAAATGCTTGGCTTTCCGGTCCGCGATGTAGGTTTTCCAGTCCTTCATCGTGGATTCACAACTGGCATGCCAAACCGTGTCCCCCATCCACAGGAACGGTGTCGTGTCATGGAAGGAGAGGTGCCTTTTATCTTCGCTGATTTTTAAGAAGCCGTGTTTGTACAACGGATTGTCTCCCGTATACGCGGTAACCTCAACCGTTCCGGTTTGGTTCTGAAGACCGGCATCCGAAGCATCTGAACAGGAAGTAGCCCATTTCCATGTCCCAGGCGCAGAGAAAGCGCAGCGAATTTTAAAGGTAGTCCCTCCATCCCAAAAACCGTACGTCCGATAAGATTCTCCGTTCGGTCCCGTGTAGGTAACGCGAAGAATGACGTCTGCATAAGGATTGTCGTACGTTTTGGCACTGGTGAGCGTGGCCTCCCAGCGTTGCCAGACACTGACGCTGCCGGTATCTGCATCGACCGGGCCCAGCGTAATGCCCAAGATAGCGAGCGTCCCTAACAGGGAAAGATAGATCGATTTTGCAACTGCCCTCATAAATGCGCTTTACTCTTTAGCTGTATCCCTCGCCGACCTCTCACCGTCCTGCCTTGAGACGGATCAGCCGTAATGCAGATTTGGTATCTGAGCGGAACAATGAACACCGTAAGCAATCGCGCTTGTCCATTCCGCAATACGGCAATCTCATTGAATTCCTGACGATTTGTGAGTGCTCACCTTTACATTGGGCAACCCGTTAGCAAGAACTGATGGGCGCATATTGTAGCATGGAACGCCCTCGCCGTGAGCGCTTAAGACAACGGATGGGGAAGGTTGCAGTCGGAAGTCCGTCTTCCCTCCTGAATTTGAGGGGAACAAAGCGATCATTCACTCTTTCCGAAAGTCAATCCTGCAAACGCAACAGTGTTCGCGATAACCCTATTCACAAGGAACAGATAATTCAGAGAATGCCCGTAGCATGGCTTGCTGCAATCGTTGCTTGGCGACCCTGCATGGTCCTGTTTTTGTCTCGAGCCGCTTTCTGAATCTATTCCCATGAAAAACAAATCACGATCATTGCATCGCCGCCTGTCGTTCGTTTCTTCAAGCCTTTTCCTGCTAGCCTCCTGCCTTGTTCCCGTTTCGGCGGAAGATGCGGCACCAGCAACGACGATGGCACCGTTCCCATCGGATACCCGCTGGGCGGCCATCGGGGACAGTATTACTCATGCCGGGTGGTACATTCACTTCGTCCATTTTTATTACATGACCCGGTTTCCCAAGCAGAACCTTACGCTTTTCGATCGTGGGTGTAATGGAGATGCCGCCTGGCAAATCCCGGCCCGTTATCCTTATGATATCACGCCAATCCATCCCACGGTGGCGACAATCATGCTGGGGATGAATGATGGCGGGCTGGTCTTTTATACGACGCCTCCTGAAAAAGCGAATTGGCCCGAGCCCCTCCCCCAACTTAAGCAGAAGGCCATCGCGGGTTACGAGAAGAGCCTCCGGGCACTGGTTCAGAAACTCCTGGCCGACAAAATCAATGTCATCGTTCTTACGCCCTCACCCTACGACGACACGGTTAAGGCCAGCACGGTCAACGGAGTCGGTTATAATGCGGCCTTGGTGGAAATAGCGAAGCTGGCCGAAAAAGTCGCGCATGAAGAGCGCGTACCGGTGGTCGATTTCAATGGTCCGATGAACAAAATCAACCTGGAACACCAGGCCAAAGATCCCGCTTTTTCCATCGTGGGCTCTTTTCGCATACATCCAGGCCCCAAGGGACATTTGATCATGGCCTATCTCTTCCTCAAGGCGCAGAACGTTCCGGTCGATGTTGCGCGCTTTTCCATCAAAGGTACCGATGGGACGGTTGCCCATGCCAACAACTGCCAGATTGATCAGGCGAAAGTCGCCAATGGCACGCTCACGTTCCAATATTCCGCGAATGCCATTCCCTTTGCCGTTGAGCATTGGTATCGCGACACCCTGAAGTGGGTGCCGTTTGCACAGGATCTCAACCAGGAGGTTTTTCAAGTTACCGATCTTCAGCCGGGAAATTATGATGTGCAGATCGACGGCAAAACAGTCCTTACCTGCACGGCGGCAGAATTGAGCGAGGGCGTGAATCTGGCCGAAAACGACAAGACGCCGGAGTATCAGCAATCGGCCAAGGTCTGGCATATTTATCAGCAGCAATTTGACAACTACTCCAAGCTGCGCGATGTGGTCACCCAGGAACGCGCCGTTGTCGATAAGAAGATTCCGCGCCCGCTGACGCTGGAGCAGCTCAATCCGATTTTAGATGCCATGCTGGCCGCCCACACCGGCAAACCCGATGAAACTAAAATCAAAAAACAAGTGGATGACCTGCGGGAACTCAAAACCAAGGCGCCGGAGATGCAATCGCAAATCGACAAGGCGCTTGAAGAGGCACGCGCCGCCGCACAACCCGTGCCGCATACGGTGACGATCGCACCCGCCACGGCGACGGCGGCAACCGAGACGCCGAAAGCCTGATTAACGTCGTCTTCGAGTCGCTGGTTCATTTCGGAAATACATCCTCAATATGGACAGCAGCGAGACTGTTGTGTTAGAGGCCGATCTTGACCAGAAGGAGCATCAGGACTGCACTGTCCAACTCCTCAATGCCTATGCCATGAAGCCCATGGGTGATGGCAAGCCCCTTTCCGAGATCGCCCGGCGCGACGTGATTTCTGGCCTGAGGCAGCATCCGACGACTCTGGTCTTTCTTGCCTATCGGGATGACGTGAAGGCCGGTATCGCCATTTGTTTCCGTGGCTTCTCCACTTTCATGGCCTGGCCACTAATCAACATTTCCGACTACTATGTGATTCCTCCTTATCGCGGGATGCGCGTGGGCCGGTGCCTGATGCAGAAGATCAAGCAGCACGCGCGTGAGCTGGGTTGCTGCAAGCTCACGCGTGAAGTCCAGGACAATAACAGACGCGCACGAGCCGTCTACATTGCGGTTGGATTTGGACAAGCCGTGCATGTGCCGGAAGCAGGGGGCTCGCTATTTCTTTCCAAGCCGCTGTGATTGATGCTGGCGATGGATCACACCGCCAGCACGCGGTCTCGACTCATTTGCATGGCTTCGAGTATTTCGATGGTTCGCCGACAAGAGTTCAGCCGATGAATCGAGTGTGGTAGTTTGCCATCGCGCACTTCCTGGAGAAAATCGCGGATACAGGGAGCATATCCCATGACCTCCAAGTAGGGACCATCCGACCGGGCCATTTCCTTATTCGGGATACCCGTGTTTTCGTGAGTTAGTTGTACGCGAGGAGAGACCGATCCGATATCGGGAAATCTAAGCTCCCATTTTTCATCGTCCGTTTCGAAAACCAGGAATTCATTTTCCACCTCTCGATCGGGACTAAAGGCCAGGTGACAAGAGGCGCCGCTTTCGAATTGCCCTTCAAGGGTCCACGAGGAAACGCCATTCTGCTCAAATGTGATTTCTGTTTCCGCAAACAAACTTTGTCCAAAAAACTGGGCCGAGTCGATGAGGTGTACGCAAGTGAAAGGGAACGATGCGATCTCGCGATTCATTCTTGAGAGCTCCCCGGTCACGCGGTGCAACCTGGAAGCAGGAAGGTTGAGACGACTGAAAAGCGGCACATGCCGGCGATTAAAGGCGGTGTAAACGCAACTGGAACTCCTGGCTTCGTCCGTCATCAAGTCGAGCAAAGCAGCCTTCGAAATGGCGGGCGGTTTTTCAAGAAAAACCGGGATATTGCCCTTGCGTAAAATCTGTGCAGCCACGTCAGCGTTTACCCGCTCGCTCGTCAACACCATTGCCGCATCGATCCTCGTTTGGTCCAATAACGAAGATATGTCCGTGAAAACGCCTGCATGCGGAAATCGTTGCACCGTCAGACGTCTCGCCCGTTGTCCATCCAAATCGCAAACAGCGGCCACGTTAACTTCATTCGCCAGCCGCGAAAGAATCGGGGCATAAACTCGTTCGGTAATCTGACCACAACCAATTAATGCAATTTTTAATGGTCCTTCAAAATCCGAATGATCAAAAGCCGATGAAGATAAAAGAGACGACACGTAAAAACTCCAGATATTGCGTCATCATTTGACGAAATCTATACTCGCAGTATCGAGTTGACCTGTTACTGGATCAACAAAATTTTGGACGAGGGTGAACTCCAAACCATCGTGAATCGAGAAATTAGAATGACGGTCTATCCGCCCTTACCCATCGCGTTTGCCCTCCCCTCCACACAATTTGTCTCTGAAAAGTGAGGTCATGGAGAGACAATGAACCTAATGACCAAGACATCATATACAAGAAGAATTGCGCAACAATGTTCGTAAAATACCTCAGTCGAGGATGACCCCATCGCCCCACCATTTGCCCGCTTGAACTGCTCAACCCTCCGAGATTAGCGATCACTCTCGTTTTAAATCGATATGAAATAAACTTAGATGCGTATATGACAATTCATCTTGCATAAGCCGTTTACTTCAACTTTATTCGGATCGTCAACTTATTACCCATTCGTTCGGTCGCTTGTTTTTCTATACATGCCACAGTCGTTCAGCAAATGTCTTGGAAAAGAGCCATTATCTGGCCTTAGACTATCTTGAAGACAAACGCATGCGGACAGGGCTTTCTGGATGGCAACGATATGGTCAAGGCCTTACGGCTCTGCCGCCATTTCAATGTTCCCTCATGCCCGAGTAACTCGATCCTATTGATTTTGGCAGGCGCATCTTTTCCCTTTTGAGCAAAGGCGTGGATCTTGAGCTTGCCATCCGCGGGCCAACCGAGGGCGATGGCATAGAGAGCTTTGCCCTTGCGGGTGAAACGGATGTCCTCGGGGCCGAACGCGACACGCTTCACGTCGTTAAAAGTACCCTCGATGATATCGGTCGGCCCTTCGCCGAAGCTTGTCCAAGGCCGCGTACCGTAGATGGCCTCACCGTTGAGAGTGAGCCAATCTCCGATTTCGATCAGCATTTTTTGCTCAGGCTCGGGAATTGTTCCGTCGGGCTTCGGGCCAATATTCAGGAGCAGCGCTCCGTTCTTGCTCACGATATCGACCATGTCGTGGATCAGTGAGGTCACCGTCTTATAGTCTTGATTCTCAACATAACCCCACGAATTTTTCGAAACCGCAGTGTCGGTCTGCCAAAAAGCGGAGCGAATGCCCTTGAGTTGACCGCGCTCGATGTCGAAAACGGCCGTGCCTTCGGGAAAGGCGTCGTTTTTGTAATTGATGGCAACGTTCCGGTCCCATTGCGCGCTTCGGTTGTAATAATAAGCGGCAAACTTCCGCAGGTAGGGATCGAAGGCGATGTGCTGAATCCACCAATCGAACCACACAAGTTCCGGCTGGAATTTATCGACCAATTCGCACGTGCGCTTGAGCCAGTTGTCCAAGAACACGGAATCCGGCATCGGAAGGCTTTTACGATGTGCGCGGGCCTCGCCATCATCGCCCATGCGGCAAGCCGGGCCGTAGAGATCGGCGTAACGTCCCTGGCGAACGTCGGAGTCAAACTCCCGTCCACCTCCATAGAACCACCAATTTTCCGCACGGTGGGAGGAAAGTCCGAGCACCAGTCCTTCTTTCCGAATCGCTCGGGCCAAGTCGCCAATAATGTCGCGCTTTGGCCCCATCCTCGCTGCATTCCATTTGGAAAAGGAGGTCTCGTACATGGCGAAACCATCGTGGTGCTCGGCCACGGGCACGACAAAGCGGGCGCCGGCTTTCTTGAAAAGTGTCGCCCATTCCGCTGAATCGAATTTCTCTGCCTTGAAGTGCGGGATGAAATCCTTGTAGCCGAATTTGTCCTGAGGGCCATAGGTCTTCACGTGATGCTCGAACTCGGGAGTCCCACGCAGGTACATCAGGTTCGGATACCATTCGTTGCCGAAGGCCGGGACCGAATAGACACCCCAGTGAATGAAAATGCCGAACTTGGCGTCCTTGTACCATTGAGGGATGGGATAATTGGCGAATGAAGTCCAATCGGGAGTGAACGCTCCCCTGCAGGAAGTAGGTTGAGGCATATTATTTTCGAGGAAGAGAATTGCGCAGTTTGCGCTCGGCCACGGAAGACCAGTAACCACAATCGAGCTCGAGAAAGACCGAGGTGTATGGGAGCAATAGAGTCGTTTTAAACAGCACGATGTGGAAGCGGCGCCCGACCGTATCGAGCTTTGCGATAATCTCTTCGTGAGGAAGAGTGTCCGTGGATTGCCCGGCAAGGAGCTTGGCCAGCCTGGCGCGGAGAACGGAAACGCCAGGGGCATGGGTTTCGGATAGATATTTCAATTCGGCATCCAGCAAGACCTGCGGTCGAACGTGGAATGAGCGTTGCAGAGCACCCAGGACCTCCTTCAGCACAACGAGATGCGACGTACCCGTGACGATCGTTTCAATTCCCGCAGATGTTTGCAGCGGATAGGCGGCATCTACCACACCAATCCAGTTACGATGTCCAAGCTCGGGAAGCCGGCCGGCAAGAAGACGCTTCCAAGCGGGGGAAGAAGTGGCACTCATGGTAGAGAAGGTGCAGAACGTACCTGCGTTTGTACAATTTGAAAACAGATAAAAAGCAATCGAGGGCTTATTTTTTGCATCTAGATAACTAAGAAAATCGTTTTCTATATAGCGACGATCATCGTCCACACTTTAAGCAACAGTGTGCGTATTCGCAGAGATGCAAATGGGACCTTCTGTTGAAATAATTTATGTTAAGGCATAAACTAGCTCTATCATCTACATCAACTCACCACGACCGCATAAATGATTGATTCTTTTAAATACCTGTTTTCCAACTTTTTACTTTTAACTCTTTTCCTTAGCCTGCAGTTCTTCGTTTCACCTCTCGTTCATGCGGCAACTTATTACGTCGATTCAAACCGTGGAGATGACAGCAACTCGGGAACGAACGAGCTGTCGGCGTGGAAATCCCTAGATAAGGTCAACAGAACCAACCTGGCGACAGGGGACAAAATTTTGTTCAGCCGCGGAGGAGTGTGGTCAGGACAGTTGACGATCCATGCAGCAGGGACCGAGGAGGCTCCCATCTATTTTGGCGCTTACGGCAATGAAACGCAGCCCAAGCCGACGATTAACGGAAATGGAACCGTCCAAGCCGCTATTTTCATCAAGAATGGCGCCAATCATGTCACAGTGGAAGGTCTGGCAGTGACCAATTTTGAGGGCACCGACATTTTCGACGGTGCCGAGGGAGATTGTTCCGGCATCCGGGCGGGAGAATGGGGCGGCGACCTCACCGACATCAAAATCCTGCACAACGAAGTCTATTTCATCGAAGGATGCAGTAATCATCCGATGGTCGGTCGCGCCCGCGGTTCGAATCTTGATAAAAATAAATTTAACCAGTACCTCATGGCCGGCATCTTTGGCAACGCCGTCCGCATGACCGGGTTGATCATTGATGGCAACTCGATCCATGACTGCACCGGAACAGCCCTGCTGGTGGCGGCACCCACAAATGTTTCTGGCCTCTTAATACAGAATAATCAAATCAACAATGTGGGCTCGGATGGTATCGAAATCCTCCGGGCCACTAAACCGGTAATCCAGTATAATTCCTGTATTCATGCCGGGAACAACAGCGGTGGCGCGGAACGCGGTCCCGGTGTGTTGGGATATCACGGCATGGCCGTGGCCGGCATGTGGGCTTTCGGATCCTCGGATGTACTCTTTCAATACAATTACTGCGAAGGCACCAAGCAGATCAAATTTGACGGGCAGGCTTGGGATTTCGACATCAACATGAGCGGCACATGCATCTATCAGTACAATTTCAGCCGCGACAATGAAGGTGGGTTTCTTCTTTCGCAGAACGACAAAAAGCCGGGTCTGGTCCGTATTTGCCGTTTCAACATCAGTGTCAACGATGGGGGGCGCCAGGATGGCCGGGGACAGGGCTTCTTCAACAACACGTGCGAGCAGTATTACAACAATGTCTTCTACCGCACCGACGGGCAGCCCTTTATCCTTCCCGACAACAAAATGAGTGCCCCCTTGTGCGGCAAGTGGGAAAACAACATTTTCTACACCGCCGCAACGAGCGATGCCCCGTATCAGACCAAGGCCCGGACGTTTAATAATAATTGTTTTTATGGTTTCACTCCCAAGGCTCCGGGAGCGAATGTCCTGCTGACCGACCCCTTGTTCAAGGACATCACAACGGCTCTTGCGGCTCATGGATTGAAAAACCTTGAAGGCTTCCAGCTCAACTTGGGATCTCCCTGCTTGGGAGCTGGCATGGTTGTCCCGGATAACGGCGGAAAGGATTTTTGGGGCCAAACCGTTCCGGAAGACAAAATGAATATCGGGGCCGATTAGCCGGCCCTTGAGTTCTGGTCCCGAATCCTGAACGATTGCGGACGGTCTCGTCATCCTCCATGCAAAAGCCTCTCTTTTCCGACAACACCCGTTATGCCGCCATTGGCGACAGCATCACTCACAACGGGTGGTACCTGCCGTATGTTGACCTTTATTGCCTGACCCGTTTTCCGAGTCAAAAAACTGATATCTTCAATTGCGGCATCAATGGGGATACCGCCGATGGCGCAACCAGGCGCCATGCCTGGGATATTGCTCCGCATCAACCCACGGTCGCCTCGGTCATGTTTGGCATGAATGATGTCGGCCGTGAACTTTATGAGAACAGGAAATCAGGGGACGACGTTAAAAAGGAACGGCTTGTTCGCATTGCAAATTACGAGAGAAATTTGCGGGAATTGGTCTGCGTGCTCCAGCGGGCCAAGACCCGGGTCATGGTAATCCTGCCAACGATTTTTGACGACACTGCCCAAAGTAATTCTCCCCATTACCCCGGTCTCGATAAGGCCCTTGGCGCATACGCCGCCCGGGCAAAACAAGTTGCAGACGAGATGAGCTGTACAACGATCGATTTCCACGGCCCCATGCAGAAGCTGACCTTGGAACAGCAGGCGCGCGATCCCGCCTTTTCCCTGATCGAACCGGACCGCACCCATCCAACCATGCAAGGCCAGTTCTTCATGGCCTACCTTTTCCTAAAGACGTTAGGCGCGCCAGCGGAAATCGCGAAGGTGTCAATCGATCGTGAAGGCAAGGTCAGACAATCGACCAACTGCCAGATCACCCACATCAAAAAACGCAGAAAAGGACTGACCTTCCGGTACTCGGCAAACGCGCTACCGTTTCCACTCAAGCCAATCGAACAGTGGACCGATGCCTCGACAACTTGGCTCCCTTTCGCGAACGATCTCAATCGTGAGTTTTTTCAGATCACGGACCTTCCGACAGGTATCTATCAACTGACGATCGACAAGCAGCCGATACGCACCTACACGGCAGCAGAACTTCATGCCGGGATTAACCTCGCCGTCGAAAACAACACGCCGCAAGCGCACCAGAGCCATGCCGTCTGGAAGGTGTATGCGAAACGCCAGGCACTCGTTTTTAAATTGCGCACCATTGCGTGTGTCGAACGGGCCGCTTTCGCGCCAGATCATCCCCGCCCGACGACGGTAAAGAAAATAGAACCGCTGCTCGCGGCCTATCTTAAACGTGAGGTGGGCACGCCGTGGGAAAAGGCGATCGCGGAGGAAGTGGCCGCCTATCGAAAGTTCAAAGGTGATGAAACCGAGATGCGCGTGTCCGTCGATTCAATGCTGGAAAACATCCGGGCCCTGACGCTGCCAGAGCCCCGCGAGGTAACGCTCAACTTGGTCGCCGCTTTATGAGGCAACCCGTTCTTTCGAAATTTGATTTCGAAACGCTGCAAATTTTTGACCTCGCTTTTGCATGGAAACTGGCGGGTACGCAGGAACCCGTTTATCTTTCGGCGGTCATCCGGACGAAGACCGTCTGCTCCACATTCGTCAGGGCACGCTGAGAGACATTAAGACCAAGGGGGAAATACCGTGGCTCTGTTTGCCGAGGAACCTGGCGCCACTGACCAGGTCGAAATCACTTGGGTAAAATCGACGCTTAGTCGTGGAGAATTATTCAAAACTGGAGCGGCAATCTTGACCTTCGCCCTTCCGCCGATGCGAGGCTCTCGATTATTGCCGGAGGAACCGCGCCTCTCTGGGCCATCGGCGTGACCCGGCTGAAGTGCACCGATTGCTAATGGATTTTGGGCGAATCGTGCGATTCCGTTTTCTCACCGAAGCCTGTTGTTCGCGACCGCTCTAAGCTTCACGCCGGGACAGCCGATAGGAACAGGGTCTTGATCTACGAACTCGCAAGGAGATTCTGGCGGGCAACCGTGTCCCCTTCCTGCCAGGAACCTTTGATCAGGATATTTTGCGTCAGCTGGGGAATGCCCCATTCACCGCGGTGCATCATTCCGACTAGTAGATTCACCGCCACGGCGCCCGCCTCCGTGGCATTTTCATCAACTCCCGCAATCCGGCGGGTATGGACATAGGAGGTGAGCGATTGGGTCGCAAAGCCCATATCCTCGGGAACCCGATAGCCGTTCTGCTGCAGCACCTCAAGCAAGCCCAATTCCTGGGAAATGATCGCGTCAGGTCGTTGGTCCTTAACCCACTTCATGAAGCCTTTTTCGGTAAGCGTTCTCGGCATGTGAAGGGGGATTTTCTGGTTTCTCGGCCATTCATGCTGCAAGGAAAGAAACCCGCCGGACCAGGCATGATTGACACGTTCATTGGAAATGGCGGTGAGAGCCAATCCCAAACGGCGATAACCGAGGGCGCGAAGGTGCCGGACCACTTGCTGCATCGATTGAAAGCAGTTACTTGTGACCACATGCAAATTCGGCCACGCGAGCGTGAAGCCAAACGTCACTGCCGCAAATCGGTCCCAGTCCAACCGGACGCGCATTTTCGCCCGGGGCTGGGGACTCAGGATCACACCGCGAATATTGCGCGCCGTGAGAATTTCCACGATACGGCGACTGGTCATGCCCGGTTCCCTCAACCAAAATTCTTCCAGCTGATAGCCAAGCTCCTGCGCCCGCCCGGTCGCCCCCTTGAAATGAAGGTCAAATGTTCCGCAACTGTTCCAGCCGCCACGGCTAAATCCATTGGTGAGCCACGCAATATTGCCGTGGAAGGTTGGCGTCGCGAGGCGCGTGCGATAACTCGTCAGTGCCGAGAGCATCGGATCCGGAACGTACTTCAATTCATCGGCAATTTTCCGGATTCGTTCGCACGTTCTGGTCGGAATACTGGGGTGCTTGGCCAACGCGCGCGAGACGGTCGTGAAATGGACGCCAGCTCTTTTGGCAATATCCCGAACCGTGATGCGTCTTAACTCCATAAAGTTGCGATCTGCCACCTAACTTGCGAGTCAGAATGCACGTTCTATTTCACCATAAAAAGATCGTCATGACAAGATTTGAACCATATGTGCACGCCGTTGACGTCTTAGGCCGAGAGCTCTGTCCACAAAAGCCTGCGTTTGAATTCCCCGGTCTGAAAATCATTGCGGGCAACGCGGCAGGGAATGACCGGCCAATTTATCGACATGGAGCTGCTAAGCCCTAATAAATGACGTAGCAAGAGTGGCTCCAGTCCAGTTGAAAGTCCTTATTTTCCCTTTGATTTTCCATCTTTGCGGACAGGTATTCTGCATCCAATCGAGAGGTTCCACCAATTCCCGGGGTTGAGAGGCTTTGGCCAGAGCTTCCCGCAACGCCGCTTTTTGCTCGGTTCCCAAGGCTTCAGGCGCAAGGGAGACGAACAAGGCCGTACCGCTTTCCGCCAGAAGCTCGAGCCATTGCCGGTTGAGCTCCCAAGGCACGGCCGTAGTCAAGCCCACGCAATCGGCGTCGGCGGTAAAAAAGGTCCCGTGTTGTCCCATGCGAAATGCCAGGGTGTTGATGCCCATGCGGCGCGTTCGCTCCCAGTTGCGCCCGCTGGTATCGTCCCCGGTGCGTTGCACCTCGAAGAGGCCGGCGCCAAGATGGCCGACCACGTTGCATCCCATGATCAACGCGTCACCCGCGCTCTCGCGGATCGCCCGGTAAAATTCCAGAATGATCTCCGCCGTCGTGCGCGAGTTGTCCTGGAATCTCCATGATCCGGCGGTGAGCTCACCTCCCATCTCAAAACCCCATTTGGACAAAATATCGAAGGTTGAGAAATCGTGCTTCACGAGATCGTAGCCCCAGCCCACGATGGTTCGCACGTCGGAGCGAATCTTATCCAATACCTCCGGCACGCTCGGATCGAGGACAATGCTCTTGGGTGGAATGCCTAATCTTTGGGGCAAGGTCCAAGTCTTTGGAAATTTTTCGAAGGTCAACAACGGACGCGTCCAGATACCGGGACGGCAACCGGTCTCCCGAATTTCCCGAGCCAGCCTCGTCATGTCGGGAAAATCGGGATGGAGACGCCGCCACGGCGAGTCGTTGCAGCAAAGGCGATATTGCCACTGGTCGTCGATAACGGAAAACGGCCGGTTTTGCGTCTGGCCTGCCAAGTCACTAATTGTCCCGGAATCCCGCAGGATCGTTTGGTGCGTGCTCTGGCCGTAAGCGTAGTAAAAGTCATTTGCTCCGTAGACCGGAGCCGACGCAAGTCGCGGCGAGAGACACATCTTCCGGCAAAGAGCCTGGGCCACCACAAAGGGACGCTCTGCCCATTCTCCGGTAACAATTTCCGCCGCTCGCAAGGTCCGTCCTCCTAAACGGGTCCCTTTCGTGCCGCTGCGCAAATCAAGCCAAAGCGATATTCCGCGTGGATCCACCATCCAGTAGCAAAATGCAGCGGCCCCGGTCCGCACTCCCCAGCCCGTTGTCCCCTTTTTTCCGTGTAAGAGAAAATACCAGGGCATCACACGCTCCGGGACAACCCCTCGCCAGGCCAAGTCGCCATATCCACGCTCCCAATGGTCGCCGAGCAACTGGCTCTCTACCGGAATCGGCGTGTCCCAGCGTAAAACGACACGCGGTACGGCAACCCGCTTCGCGTTTACCTCAACCACCAAGGCTTCTTTTTCCGTCCGAAAGGCTATATCCGTCCCGGCATGACTCCACGTCTTGCCAGCACGCGTGGCCGGAATGATTTTGTAAACATCTTTGGCGAAAAATACGCGATCAGGAAGACAAACCCTATTCATAAAAAAAGCCCCCCTCCCGGCAACGCACCGGCATCCAGAACATGATGGTTCATCGAGTATTCAGAACAACAATCCACTGCACGAATTTTCTGAAACAATCGCGTAATCTCATGAAACACTGGCCTTAATTCGTCGGCGTAGTGGGCGGCTCAGGTGATGGAGTTATTGGCGCAGCAGGAGACGGGGCTGGTGGCGTTGTCGTCGACGCAGGGGCTGGAGTCGTTGACGGCGCAACGGGGGCCGGAGGAGGAGGTGGTGGCGCGTGTTTCTCGGCGGTGGGTGGCAGCGAAAAGAGTTTCCTGAACAGCTCCATTGATTCCGGGTACTGGCTCACATAGCCGGCTGTGGGAATAACTCGGGCCTCCCGATCGTCCCAATAGGCTGCTTCGTAGATATTGTTCGCGGGATCATGGATGAGATTGTACATCTGTTGAACAAAATAGGGGTCGTCCAATCCACCGTGACCGTCCTTGTTCTGCCTCCAAAGACCCCATTCGGGAATCATCATGGGCTTGTGATGAAGCTTGGCGAATGCTAGCCATTCCTTGATCCCACGTTTGCGATTATAATTGTCGTCCCATGCCTTTTTTTGAATTTCCAGTCTCTGCTCCGGCGTGGCATCAGGTGGATAAGGATAGATGCCCTTGGCCCATGTCTTGTCGTAAATATCGAGGCCCACATAGTTCACGACATCGTCCCCAGGATAGGCGGCTTCCAATGGATATTTGTTCGGCTCACCGGCTCCATTCCAACAAAACTCCAAATTTTCCAAGCCGGGAACCATCCGCATGGCGGTGACGACTTGACGAAAATACTTTGCAAGGTCTGCGGCTTCTTCAGGCGTTTTTGTTTTCCATGGGTACCAACCGCCATCGAATTCCCAGCCCAGACGAAGGATGCTGTTTCCAAGATGGTTGGCTAGAAGGACTTTGCCCAAAGCGGTGTAGTGGCTGTTGTATGCGCCCGCAGCCCCTTCTTTCAGACTGTAAGTAATGCCACCCTCTTTGGGATTTTTAGGCAGAAGAGGAATACTGAAGACCAGCCGACGTCCCGGCATGGCGGCGACCCAGGCACCCCACTGCGGGAAGAGCCACGGCGCCTTGTCGATGCCGTCCCAGTTGTCCCAACCACCGGAACCGTGCGCCCAGATCAAGGAACGGTTCAACCATTGTGTGTACTCATTAGTCTTGGCGATACCGTTGCCCCTTGGCGCGCCTTCATAGATGCCCATGAAGGGCACGGCATAGTTATCGTTGAGCGGCAGAAGATTGGCGAGATTTGCCGAGTCCTGCGCCGGAAGCGGCGACACGAACAAGGAAACCAACAAGGTGACCGAAAGCGAACATTTTAAAGTGAGAACGGATTTCATATGGAAGGAAGAACACCACGCGACCAGCATGGCCATTGTCATCATCCGTGAAGCCCAGTCCGGGGAAATACCTGTCTTGCGCTAATTGTTGCGCATAGAATCGATCACCCCGCAGCTAGTGAACCTGGCCACCACGTCTTCGATGATAGTTACTTGGCTGCGGGAGGGTTAGCAGCAGCCGCAGCAGGGGGAATAGCAGGTGCCTCGTCCGCTCTTTTCCATGAATGGACGTAAGCGACGTCGAATGAACCTGAAAACTCTTCGGGCTTGGGCACACCAAACCAACCTTTCTGGATTTCGATATCCAACAACAACGTTTCGGGATAGTGCCAATTGGTGTTGGCGTAATGGGCAAAGAGATAGCCGTCGAAGTAGCACTTGATCTCATCCGTGTCCCACTCGTAACCGTAGACGTGATAGTCGTCTGCCAGGCGGGCAGGAGCCTGAAATTCCACCGCTCGCGTCCAGGGCGTCTTGGGTGCCGCATCGGGCGATTTCCAGACGTGCATGGTGTTATAGAGCCTTCGCTCGAATTTTCTTCCACCACCGCCACCGATTTCGAAGACGTCCATTTCCTCGATATGCTGGTTGGAAGGCGGGGAAGGCAGCTTGGTGAAGAACCAAAAAGCGCTATCCAAATTCACCGCCGATGCCTTGGCCTTGATTTCGAAATAGCCATACAGCGCCAGGGTCTTACTGACCAGACAGGCCGTGCTGTAATTCTTGTAGCCGGGAAAAGCCTTCAAGGACGGAGGGGGATCCTGCAGGCGGGCGAGGAGTTGAAGACCGTCCGAAACCTTCACGTTATTGGAGGCAAAATAAGAAGGTGAGCGCCCCGGCCAACCGGGATTATGGTCCCACCACTTGGTGTCGTCGAGCTTGGTCCCCTTGAAATCATCCGTCAGTTCAGGAATGGGAACCCAGTTTCCATCCGATGGAGGACCGGGGGGCTTGACGACCGGTTGCTTGGTGACGGGAACCTTCAAATCCTTCAGCGTAATGGCAAAGCTTGACGGAGCCGTCGCAGATCCAAAAGGATAGCTGAAATTCCATCCATAGGACTGAGCCGAATCCGGCTTATACTTTCGTTCATCGGAGAAGCCCTCATAGCCGACTGGGTTTTTTATGGTGAAGCCTACTCCGTCCCGTCCCACCAAATCAAACTGGCCCGTGCGCATCGATTCGCCCTTCGTAATTTCGAGCGGAATATCGGTCAAGGGCTTGCCCCCGAACGCATAGCGGCCTCCCCTAAATTGTCCCGCGTCAAAATGCGTCGCAAATTGGAGACTGAGAAAAGAGGGATCGATTTTGTTAAAAGTAAAATCAAGGGTGCCATCCGCCGCAGAGAATTTGACGTCAATTTTGAAATCTCCGGGACTGCCCGGGTAAGTCAAGGTCCCCGACAGGCCGTCGGAACCCGGCTGATAAGTCGGCTTGATGGCTGTGTCCTTGCCAGTTGTCGCGTTTTTATAGTGAAGCGCTGGCCCCTCCGCAAACAGAAAGGTCCCAGTATCTCCTGCATCCACCAGAATACCCTTGTTCGTAAAGCTGGCATGAATCACATCCGCATGGCAGGGCGGGATGAAAAGGAACAACATAGAGAGAAGGATCGGTTTTTTCACAAAGTCGAGACGCTTTTTTCCGAAGTCGATGTACATATGGAAGTATTAACTTCCGATTCATATAAAAGTTTCTATATTAAACAAAATCGCATCCAATTGGATCGATTCACCTTATCCTACCGGCGAACAATAGATTCATCCATTGAATATTTTCTTTTTAAGACTACAGTATGCGTAAAATAAATATTTATCGTTAACCGTCTTAGAGCCATGATTTGCCATGAGAGCTTCCTATGCAAAATTAGCAGCGCCTCCCTTCGGTTGCTTCTTTAGATTCGCCATGACTTGAAGTCGGTTCCATGTTCCCAAAGACACCTGTCACCTTAAAGAGGACTTACCTCGGTTTCAGCCGGTTCCCACTGACTTTCTTCCTGTTGTTGTGATGATGACCAATGAAACAATGTTGATGCCTTTTCTGCGAAAAGATGTTCTGCAATCGACCTTCGTTTAAAATCACGCATAATCCCGTTGTCACTAGCGAAGCCATCGCGATCAAAACCTGACCACGAATCAAAATGCATCGCCTCTCCGTTTGCCGCACCCTTCTTCTCTTGGGAAAAGCCAGATCCAATCGCGTCACCGGCTTTACCCTGGTGGAATTACTCGTGGTCATGGCGATTATTGCCATCCTCATTTTTGCTGTTTCCGGCTCGCTGACTGGAGTGATGCACTCCTATCAATTGACTTCCGCCGGTCAGAACGTGATCGGTCAATTGGCCCTCGCGCGGCAGACAGCCTTGACGAGCAACCATGCCGTCCAGGTGCGGTTTTACCAACTGCCGGATTATAATCAGTCTTCCACATCAACCCCGTCCGTTTTTCGCGGTCTGCAAAGCTTTAAGGAAGGGGATTTACCAGCCAATGGATCATCCACCACCGTCCCCTTGAGCGCCTTGAGTCAACCGATCTTCTTCACCGCGCCCGCCATTGGTTCAACCAATATCAATTCATCCTCCATTCTAAACCAGACAGCTATCACGCCTTCATCGACCACAGGCACCACCGACGTGGCACTACCCAATTACACCTACAACTATAAATATATCGCCATTCGTTTTCAGGCCGGAGGAAGTATTCAAATAATGACCTCAGCTGGCACCACCGCGCTACCCAGCACATCCAATACACTCACCTTTCTCCTGAAAAGCGACAAGATCGTCGATCCGACCAATGGTCTTTCCGCCAACTATTTGACTTTGACCATCGATCCGGTCACGGGAACCATTCAGACGTTTCGCCCTTAAATGGACGAAGTCCGATTTCGGACTCGGGCCGATCTTACGGCGCAAACTGCTTCGTGCTCACTACTCGAAATTTGTAAAGACTGCCCAGGGAAACCGAAGGTGTTACGCTGGGAGCTGCCACGTAGTCGATCAATCTCGAGTCGTTCGGATCGACATAGCGTTCGACTGTCTCCGAGCCCCGGTATTCTCCGGTGATCAGGTCTGTTCCCTCCGTCCAGGTCGTTGGACTGGTGGCGAGCTCGGTCTTGGTTTGCTGCAGTGTCTGCACTCTCATGTGGATCGTAAAGGTATTCGATTTCGTTGTGAGCCGCGGATAAATATCGGCGTAGGGGCGCTCGCGGCTGTTGTCACCGGTCAAGGCATGATCCTGCCAGTAACTGGCCATTTTGCTTCCATCCGAGCTATATCCCGGAGCGGCATGGGCATCCGTAGCATCCTGGGGAATAAGATCCAGTGCACAGATTTCACTGGGGGACCGGAAAACATCATTGCCGCCGAAACGCGCTTGAAAACTTTTCAAGGTTTCATCCGGGTTGATATCGAAGCGAAAATCGGTCGTTGGATAGGGAGGATAAGCAGTATCCCCTGTGGTACCGTTGGTCGTTTTTGTACTTGTGCCTTTATAAGAAATTCCCGTTCCCGGACTACCCGCAATTCCTCCGCCAACAGCACTATTGGGTATCGCCAACATTCTCTCCGATTTCAGGACAGCGCGAATTCCCGTGTCGCGATTAATATAGGTGAAGGGTAGAATCTGATAATTCATATTGATCCGCCCCGCCGTGGAAAGAGGCTCACTAATGGCATAGGGCTCCACCACCGGCATGGTAAAGAGATCCAAGAGGAGGTGATCCGGAGGCGATTGTGCTCCCTTATGCTGGTAGGTCGATCCTGAGCCCAGGGGATTCGGATGAAAGAGCAAGGTCTGCCACGGGGCGTTGGCAAAAACACCCGTCGGCAAGGAACCAAACATAACGGGTGAAGGAATTTGCCGGTTGGGCGAAAAGGTGGTCAAGGTTACATTGGCCCCCGTCCCCCCAAAAGCGAAGTAGGGAGACTGGGTATATGAGGTACCGTAGTTGATGCCTTCATCGGGTTTGTTGATATAAGCCCCATCCTTGACGTTGCCCATGCCGTTATCCCAATCGCCTGGGATGGCTTTGCCGAGTCCTCCATTGTCCGCAAAATCGGTAAAGGAGGTGGGCCCCGAACTGGTCGTGACTCCAGAAGGATTGTAGCCAGCTACCACGCCATCCACTGATCTCGCTTCCCCTTCCAAGGTGTAGCCTACGTTGGCCGTGGTTAGCACGGTACCTCCATCGATCCACGAGGCGGAAGAAGTCGGCAGTCCAGCCACTGTAGGATAGGTTGCCAGCGGAAATGGATATTGGCCGGGAGGAGATTGATAGCTAGGAATGGACGGACTTGCGCCGGTCCAGGCCCCCACACTTCCCCCGCCGACGGAAGAGAAGTATCCCGAACTATTGGAGGGCAAGGAATAGAAACCGGTGACCGAGAGATGCGCCAGCGATCCTCGTGTCGCCCCAAAGTGAGGGTTCCCATTCGATTCCACCAAGCCGTGAGCCATCGTTTCCGACGTGGCATAACGCGGGTGGGGAGTGAAAACCGAATCTGTGCCGGTAATATTATACTTTGCCGCGCTCAACCGATAATCGCCGGAAGTTGACTGCACCGCGCGGACGACATCGTAAGGATTGGGCGTGGCGAAAAAGGCCCAATTGGGCCCATACGGGGAAACTGTCGAAGCTTGATTGGTATTTTGATCGTCAGCAAGCCTGCCGGTACGAATGGATGTGCCGCTGCTGGTAATTGTACTGGAAGAAAGTGAAGCAAAATCGATGGCATACCAGAACGGGGGATTGCCTCCCGAATAATGATTGGCCGGAACAATCCATGGCCGGATCGTCGCCGTGGTGGTCCCGCTCGGAGTGGCGGTTCCGATCGTGGTGGGAGGCGCCCCTGTGGTCGGGTTGAGAACCCGTTTGGGTATACACCAGAGAGTCTTGGAAGAATCGATCTCCTTGACAGTCTGAGTCGTAATAGATCCTGACATCGTGGTCGTTCCCGTAAGGGCAAGATCGCTGTTTACCATCGTCGGGAGCGGCAGGGTATTGTTGGCGGGAAAGTTAAAGTTGATCGTTTGGACGGTTTTCCCGCCGTAAGCAACCGTGACAGTAACAACACCGCCGCTAAAACTCATGGAGCCTCCTGCCGTTGATAATTCGACCAATCCGCTGGTGGGAATACCGTTGGCACCTCCTGTCGCGCTGTTCAGGCAAATGGAACCCCAGTTGCCTCCATACTGACGCTGAAACGTACCCCAAGTATACGAGGGCCACTCCTTATAAGAGGAATTAAAGCCGAGCGATTGCGAACCTAGGGTGAGGTTCTGAAGGCCAGTAACCGTAAACGTACATTGGGTGCCCGGAAGCATTTCCGGAAATCCCAAGGCAGGATCAAACAGGGTCATCATCAGAGCTGCCTGCACTCTCTTTTTACCCAACGCGGCATAGTTCGTGTAGCTACTGTAGGTATTTGCGCCCGAGCCCAGATTCGGAGGACTGCTCCAGCTATGATAGTAAGGTGTTTGGAGAGCGGGTGTGCCACTCGCCGTTCCATCGTAAAAATAAGGCGCGTGCAGAAGGATCGGCTGCCCATTTTTATCCATGGCCGTTGCGCCTGTGATATCTGTGGCCACCTGGAAATTCCAATCTCCATCATCCACCGCGATAAACACCAGAGCCGCCTGGGCAACAGTGAGCATCCGGCCAAAGCCCTTGGTATCCGTCGCCGCATCGTAACTCGGAACCACCAGGTTGTTCGAGGTATAAGGTGTTCCAGTTACATCGTGCAAATTTGTACAACGGACATAATCGAACATTTCCGTGAAAATTTGATCCAAATCATCGTCCTTGGTTGTACCGGGAGTATAGCCGCTCGGACTATATTTGGTGGCGAAAGTCGCGCTGTTGCCAAACCCTGGCACGTTCTGTGTGCAGAAATTCTTCAGGTAATTCAGCAGACCCTGATTTCGGGCAATGGAGATGTCCGTAGTCGGGCTTGTATTGTCGGTTCGTTGAAAAAAATAGGGATAACTCGTTCCGGAGAGCGTTGTCGTAAAGGCAATGAGTTGATCCAGCGTAGTCGGATTCGAGGTGGGAATCGGCCAGATGCCGACGCGGGGCTGATTGAACAGATTAACATCGGGCGAGCGACTATGCGCCGTGAGAAAGAATTTTGTTTCTTCCAATTGAGTCTGGGTCATGACGGTCGCCGTCGCGGTGACGTTTTGCGCACGGCTCTGCGTACCCGTTAACGTCGTCGTAAACATGAGCTCATCGACAGAATCATAAAGCCGGTCTGTTTTCGTTGTCATTGTTCCGGTGGCCTTGGTTGAACCTCCCATGGAACCCAGACCGATACCCGGGCTGTATTTGGGGGTGAGGTCGTAATACGGCTTCATGTATGTCGTATAATTCGCGGTACCGGAAGAAGTCAGCAAACTGTTGAGGCCCGCATAGGCGCTGGCGGTGGTCCCCCCCGGAGGCAAACTCATCCAGCTCCCCAGAACGGTGCTGAGACTCGTCATCGCTGGATGGCCTGGATATCGTTGAAACTCGTGATTGGCCGGCTGGTTGTTGGCGAGATTGACCTCGGGCGTCGTTGCCACTCGAGGCGTATCGACGTAAACACCTTCGGAAGCCGTGTTGATATTGACCTTGCACGATTCATCGTCGGTCCAGAAAGCAATCCGGCCCACAATCGGATTGATAGCTGTGGCGCCCGCGATTGTCACCGTGGTCTTGGCGGAACTGGTATTCGATGTCGCGGTTCCAGAAGGCGCAACGACCGTGCCGTCCTGCAGGATATACAGCCACTGCACTGGCATCGGAATGGCGTTGGAAGCCACCGCCGCCGTCGGCAATCCATTCGTCTTGCCAGGAGTAATTTCCCAGAACCCGGCGATATCCATGGTCCCGGTGACGGTTTGGTAGGTTCGGTTAAAGATCTGAGAGCCGTTATAGTCCGTCATGGCTTTTACGGTAGGACTATAGACCGTCGGGGAATTGCCGGAAATATCACCGGGCAGGATCGGATAATGATTGGCCCCACTTACGGCGACCGGACTATTGAGATCCGTATAATAAGCCGGATTATTATACCACTTCTGCATATTACCAAAGTCGGTGGTAGCGTTGACTGTTCCGCTGCCGATCATCGTGCTGGAGGAATAGAGCTTGTAATAATAATCGCAATTCGGACTCGTATCCTGCGGACGAAAGGTGCGGATCATCCCCGGTTGAGACGCCCATGTGACGAGGTTGCCCGACGGATCCTTCCCTGAAGTTGCATCGTTGATTTCAGCCAGAACCAGATTGACGGCCGTTTGAGAGAGGAGTTTGACGTTCGCGCCGCTTGAGTAGACTTTCGCGCTCTTGACCTCGGAAAGGCCTCCGGCAAGAAACGCAACAACGACAATCGTGAGAATCGCGAGGCTGGCCAGAATAATCAACAGGGCGATGCCGCGACGATTTCCCCAAACTGCTTTTTTGGCCAAAAAAGCGTTCACTGGCTGCTCCATTTGGACCCACGCAAAGGAATGCGTGTCTCGAAGACGCGGAAATTAACATGCGCGGTTGACAGGTTCTGTTGGAGAGTGGCGAGGTCTGCCTCGACGTTATTAGGCGAACTCGCGCTGTAATTCGGGGATGAGGAAGTGAACAAATTGGAACTATTGATTTTACCCTGATCTGGAGGTGTTGTGGAATTTCCCGTCAGGACAGCCGACTTCTCATCAATCGCCACCATGGCGATATGAAGAACTGGGGGGAGCTGGGCGTAGGTAACCGGCCTGGGGTTCGAGCCGTCACCCGACCACGAATCATAATTATAGGCTGGCGCGATGGATGTGGGTATTGCGTTCGATGGATCTTCAGGACTGATGATCAATGCAATGATGTTCGATGCAACTTGATGTACCCAACCGGAATTTCCCGCGTTGGGCCAGAGTCCGGCGATCCATACATTTGGCGATAAACTGGCGCCGCTTTTATAATTAATAATCTCGTTGTAGATGGAAAAATTTTCTGTTGGCGGCAAAACCTCCATTAATCGAAAACGATAAGCCATTAGCGACGGATTGGTGGTGGGCAAAAAACTAGGTGAAGCTACGCCCTGGCTGTATTGAATATAAAAGCCGATATTACAGAGAAGATTATCGAGCCCTCCATACGTTCCGGTCGTCGTGGTATAGCCATAGGGCAAAGCAAAAAAAGCGGCGTGCGTGATCTGGTTAGGCACCATCGTCCCCGTAGTCGTGGCCGCCCAGATGGAACCTAATTTCGTCACATTAGAGGTACCCGAGACGAATTCGAGATCAGAGGCCCGTCCGTAACTCGTAGGCAATCCGGTGCTTGAGTTGTAGTTTACCGTATAATAAGTATTCAACGTGGCCTGTGCCAGGGTTCGGGTCAAAACTTCAAAGGCATTTCGGGCGTTTTGAAATTGAGTTATCCGGTTACTTGCCTGAGTCCATGCCTTGTTGGTGGAACTACCGATGGATGCAATCATCGCCACCATCAAGGCTAAGATGGTGATCGCCACCAGTAACTCGACCAGGGTGAATCCTGAAGTGTAACGAGCAAAAAGCGATTTGCCTCGGTTGCGAAAAACCGCACTTACGGGCGAGATACTCATTTTGCAGCTCAATCAATATGCGATGAAGGTGGAAAAAGTATTGGTTTGAGAGAGCGCTTTGCTTGAGATCGCAATGGTCACCTTGTCCAAGGCCGCTGCGGTCAGTCCTCCGAGCAGCGGACTGGATGGAGGCGGTGTCGCGCTAGTTCCTACCGAAGAGAAAGCAACCTTAGCGGTGTAGAGAGCTCCAGCCTGATTGGTCTGCAGGCCCTCATCGCTGAAATAGAAATTGGTCGTCGATGGTACAGTGATATTGGCAATGCCCGTCAATTCAATCTGCGTCGTAACATTTTGGATAATCTGCGCCTCGGCCGTCGACGTTCCCGCTTGCCGATAGGCGCTCAAGCCTTGAGGAATCAGTCCCGCCATGCCGATCATCGCAAAGCTGAAGACGGCCAACGCCAGAATGACTTCGACCAAGCTAAAAGCTCCAATACCTACAGAGCCATTATATTGTAAATTTTTTGGCAAGAATCGAAAAAGGGGTGAATGTAACATATCGTATCATGCCTCTAATTACCTTCAATCCATCTTCGAGCGACGGACCCACTGAAAGAGGAACAAGAGCGCCAAGCCGCCGAGCATCAGGGCCCAGGTGCCGGGTTCCGGGACCACTTCGACGTCGATGTTGAACCCGCCGCCGTTGGCCACCAGCTTCAAGTACGAATTGGCATAATAACCCAGCGGCTGCGCGCTGTTGA
>Ga0268266_10000630_pt1 | contig 47949 bp, 44 predicted proteins | sample KBSS13metaG_FD_190356 | JGI IMG/M metagenome (GOLD analysis project Ga0268266, IMG submission 190356) | Switchgrass rhizosphere microbial communities from Kellogg Biological Station, Michigan, USA - KBS S1-3 metaG (SPAdes) (version 2) | ecosystem: Host-associated > Plants > Roots > Rhizosphere...
CGAGTGGCGCTATTCCGCGGGCGCTCGGCCCGAATTGCCGGGCAGGTCGTGAGCGACCCGCATGAGATTTGAGGCAGATATGCAACTTCAGAGCTTCGTATCGGGAAAATGGCAAGCGGGGACCAGTAACTTCGTCACGTTGCGGGACGCAACGACGAATGAGGTCATCGCCAGTGCCTCGGCGGAAGGCATCGACTTCAACGGCATGTTGTGGAACGCCCGCAACGTAGGGGGGCCCAACCTACGTGAGCTGACCTTCCACGAGCGCGCGGCGCTTCTGAAGTCGCTTGCCAAAATGCTGATGGAGTACAAAGACGAGTTCTACCGTCTTTCGTATGCAACCGGGGCCACCAAAAGCGACTCCTGGGTCGACATCGATGGCGGGATCAGTACGCTTTTCGTATACGCCAGCAAGGGGACCCGCGAGCTGCCCAATAGCCGTCTCTACGTGGATGGCGCTGTCGAGTTACTGTCGAAGACGGGTAGCTTCGTCGGACAGCACATCTGCGTGCCGCTGGAGGGTGCCGCGGTTCATATCAATGCTTTCAACTTCCCCGTGTGGGGGATGTTGGAGAAGCTGGCGCCCACGTTGCTGGCGGGCGTGCCGGCCATCGTCAAGCCCGCCACGGCCACGTCCTATCTGACGGAACAGGTGTTCCGGCGGATCATCGACTCCGGCATACTGCCGGACGGGGCCATTCAACTCATTTGCGGCAGCACTGGCGATCTGTTCGATCACCTGACCTGTCAGGATGTCGTGTCGTTCACCGGTTCGGCCTCAACCGCGCTGAAGCTGCGCCAACATCCAGCCATCATGGCGCATTCCGTCCGTTTTACCGCGGAAACGGATTCCCTGAATTCCTCGATCCTGGGGCCGGATGCGGCGGCCGGGACTCCTGAGTTCGATCTGTTTGTGAAGGAAGTGGTGCGCGAGATGACGGCCAAGGCCGGCCAGAAGTGCACCGCAATCCGCAAAGCCATTGTGCCCGCCGAGCGTGCGCAAGAAGTGATCGATGCGTTGCGTTCGGCACTCGCCAGGATTCCGGTCGGCGATCCACGCCTGGAGAGTGTGCGCATGGGGCCGGTAGCTTCCGCGGGTCAACGTCTGGAGGTGCTGGAGCAAGTCAACAAGCTCCGCCAGGAGGCGGAGATCGTTCACGGGGCCGATAAGCTCGACCTGGTCGGTGCCGATGTGGAAAGGGGGGCCTTCGTTGCACCGACACTTCTTTATTGCCGTGACACCAGCAGCGCGGCCGCCATCCACTCCGTCGAAGCATTCGGCCCGGTTTGCACGGTTGTGCCGTACGCAAACGTGCCGGACGCCATTGAGCTCGCCCGGCGCGGCGGCGGAAGCCTCGCGGGGTCTGTGTTTACAGCCGACAACCATATCGCCGCCCGCTTGGTGTTGGGCCTTGCCCCCTACCACGGTCGTATCGTCGTAGTGAATAGCCAGTGCGCGAAGGAATCGACGGGTCATGGGTCTCCCTTGCCGCACCTGGTGCATGGCGGCCCCGGCCGTGCGGGCGGTGGCGAGGAGATGGGCGGTATCCGCGGTGTCATGCACTACATGCAGCGGACCGCGGTGCAGGGTACGCCTGATGTCATTGCGGCAGTCACCGGCCGCTGGGTGAGAGGTGCGCGCCAACTCGACCCCGGGGTGCATCCGTTCCGCAAGCCGTTCGACAAGCTTACGATTGGCGACACCTTCAACTCGGGCGAACGCGAAGTCACAATCGAGGATATAGAGCGTTTCGCCGAGCTGTCGGGCGATAAGTTCTACGCTCATATGGACGAAGCGGCGGCGGCGCGCAATCCGCTCTTTGGCGGTCGCGTTGCGCACGGATATTTCCTGGTCGCGGCGGCGGCAGGGTTGTTTGTCGATCCCCCGTATGGACCGGTCTTGGCCAACTACGGCATTGATAACCTGCGGTTCACCAAGCCGGTGAAACCTGGCGATCGCATCAAGGTTCGCCTCACCTGCAAAGAGAAGTCCTTCCGACCATCGGCGGGGCACGGGGAGGTTCGCTGGGATACCGAGATCACGAATCAGAATGGCGAGAGCGTCGCGAGCTATGACGTCCTCACGATCGTGAGTGACAAAGAGATTCCGGACGCGTAGCGGAGCCTCCGGCGTTGGTCGGTAGGGCCCCATCCGCGTCGTTATGGATGCGTACGGCTCTGCGTCGTCAGTTCAGGTACCGGTGGCTACGCGGAACGTGTGCCCTCTGGTCGACACTGCCTTGACCAACGCCCAGACCCGGGTCCCGGGCTGGAAGTTCAAGGCCGTGGCGGCGTCCTGGGTGACGCGGGACAACACGACTTCCCCTCCGATGTCGACTTTGACCAACACGCCGTCATGATCATCGGGGGCGAGCTCGGCGATCACACCTTGCAGCTCGTTGCGAACGCTCAGGCCTTGAGGCTTCTGAGTAGCGAGAATGATGTCGCGGGCAAGTAGCTGAACGCGTACTCGAGCGCCCACTGCGACGTTTTGCAGGCTTACGAACAGAGTGCCGTGACCGAGTCGCAGGTCGGCCATTCCCTGCGCCGGGTCGGTTCGCGTGACGATGCCGTCGAGCACCGACCCCACCGCGTCAGGACCGACGATAGCGCGCAATTCGGGGCGAACGCTCACCTCGTTCAACGTGCCGTGGGTGACAACGCGGCCGGCCTCCATGAGGACGACGTGGGTTGCGAGTTGCAGCACTTCATCGAACTGGTGGCTGACGTACACCATGGGCATCGCGAGGTGATCGCGCAGTGCTTCGAGGTAGGGCAATACCTCTTCTCGGCGAGCCATGTCGAGAGAGGCTAGCGGCTCGTCGAGCAGCAAGAGCCGCGGCTGGGAGAGGAGGGCGCGCCCCAGCCCGACGCGTTGACGCTCACCGCCCGAGAGCTGATACGGTCGCCGATCCAACAGGCTCCCCAGTCCGAGCAGCTCGACCACCTCGTCAAACTCGATCGCCGGCGGATCCGCGGTGCCGCCCGCTGCCGCTGTGCCGGCTGCCGCGCCCGCCCGAGCGCCTGCTGCCGGCGCCGCGCCGCCCAGTGGGCCTACACGCCCTACACCGCGCCGACGGCTTCTCTTCAAGCCATATCGCAGATTCCCCAACACGGTGAAATGTGGGAATAGCCGCGCATCCTGAAACACGTAGCCGATGCGTCGCTGCTCGACGGGCACCGACATGCCCGCGCGGGTGTCAGTCAGGACCGTGTCGTTGAGTTGGATTCGTCCCTCATCGGGGGCGAGCAGGCCCGAGATCAGATTGACGAGCGTCGTCTTGCCGCACCCGGAGCGTCCGAACAGCGCAACGACACCCGGAGTGGGGACCTCGAATTCAGCCTTCAGCGTGAAGCCGTCGCGCTTCTTGAGGGTGGAGACGCGCAGCATCCTAACGACCCAGCAGGCGCCGCACGTAGCGCGCCAGCAGTTCGGCAGCCAACAGTCCCAGTAGGCCCAATATCAACGACAGCACCGCCAACCTGAAGGCGACCGGATCTCCGCCGGGTGACTGGATGGCGGTGTAGAGAGCCAGGGGCAGCGTGCGCGTCACGCCAGGAACGTTGGCGGCGAAAGTGATGACGGCGCCGAACTCTCCCAGCCCGGCAGCGAAGGCGGTGACGGCCCCAGCGAGAACGCCAGGCAACATCAAGGGTAGGGTGATCGTAAAGAACCGATCCCACGGCCCGGCACCCAACGTGCGTGCTGCCGCCTCGAGCCCGAGGTCGACGTTTTCGAGCGCGATCCGGATGGCGCGCACCATGAGTGGAAAGCTCATCACGGCGGTCGCCAACGCGGCTCCGCCGGTTGTGAACGCCAGCTGAATCCCGAGCCGGTCGTGAAGCCAGCCGCCGAAGGCGCCATTGATTCCGAACAGGACCAGCAGCACATAGCCCACTGCGACCGGAGGAAGCACCAGGGGCAGGTGAACAAAGGCGTCCAATACAGAGCGACCCGGGAAGCGCACCCTCGTCAGGATCCAGGCGATCCCGATGGCGACGGGAAGGCTGAACGCGACGGCACGGCCGGCCACCTCGAGGCTGAGACGTAAAGCGTCGAGCTCGGCGGGGCTGAGGAGGTCGTTCATCAGAGTGTGGACGATAAGTTCTTGTTTATGGGCGGGCGGACTTTCTCACGAGAGGCGGTTGGTCGGCCAGAGCGAAGGTTGGGCGGGCTAGCGCGAGGTTGAGGCAAGCAGATGCAGCGGCGCGGGGATCGCGGCGGCACGAGACGCGGGAGGCGGGCGGGCGCTGGCGTCGAATGAGGGAGGCAAGTGCAGCTGCGCAGGCACGGCCGACTAGGTTGGCCTCATGCGCAAATCGCATCAGGACCAATCTGCCCGGCATCGTCGACTTACGTGCGGGCTCTGGCCGGGATTTTGACTTCCCTTGACTCCACCGAGTTCGCCCGCATTTCTTTTGGCACGTACCTTGCGGTGACCGCAAGGAGCAAAGGCGCAAGGCGCCGGAGAATAAATGAACACCGAGCGACATTACGGCTGGATGTGGGTCCAAGCCTGCGAGGTCCTGGACCACGCGGAGCGACTGCAGCGGCAGTTCCTGCGCTACGCGGGCCCGGGCGTGGACGCGGCCGTTTGGGAGCCCCCGGTTGACATACACGAGACCAGTGACGGTCTGTCGCTGCTCTTTGCGTTACCGGGTGTCGTACCGGAACAGATCGAGGTCAGCCTCGAGCCGAATGCGCTGACCGTCAGCGCGCGGCGTCCCATGTTCTTGAGCAATCGCGGTGACTCGATCATCCGCCGTCTCGAGATTCCGCATGGGCGTTTCGTACGACGCATTCCCCTGGCGGCCCGTATGAAGGTCGCTGACACCCGCTATGTGAATGGTTTGCTCGAAGTTCGGCTGGTCGCGGCCTGAGCTTCATAGAGGTGAGTTAAACACTATGGACGACACTGAGAAAACTTCGTCAACGCCCCGCATCGAGCTGCCGCCTTTGCCGGCTGATGCTGTACCAATCGTCGCTACGCGCAACCTCGTGCTGTTCCCCGGCATCGTGTTGCCCGTCGCGCTCGGCCGCGAGGAAAGCATCGCAGCCGCGCAGGACGCAGTGCGCACCGGCCGCAAGATCGGCCTCCTGTTGCAAAGGGACCCGAGCGTGGAAAAGCCCACCGCGACGGACCTCTACGAGGTGGGAGTGCTCGCTTCGGTCGTGCGTTATGTGACAGGCCCGGACGGCACTCATCACATGGTCTGCCAGGGCGAGAGCCGTTTCCGCATGTTGCAGATCGTGCGCGACACGCCTTTCCTGGCGGCGCGTATCGAGTCGCTGTCCGACACCGACACGGGCAGCCCCGAGATAGAGGCTCGACTGGACGCGCTCAAACAGCGCGCGATCGAAGCGCTCGCCTTGCTGCCGCAGGTGCCTGCGGACCTCGCGCGCACCGTGCAGTCGGTCGAGTCCGCTGGGCAGCTCGCGGACCTCATCGTGAGCTTCATGGATGTGAAGGCTGGCGAGAAGCAGGAGATCCTCGAGACCATCAACCTCAAGGACCGTTTGGACAAGGTGCTGCGCATGCTCGCGCACCGGGTCGAGGTGTTGAAGATCACGCGCGACATCAGTAAGCAGACGCAGGAGGCTCTGGGCGAGCGCCAGCGTGAGGCGGTGCTGCGCGAGCAGTTGCACCAACTCCAGAAGGAGTTGGGAGAGGACGGGGACGCTGCGAGTGACACGGCGGAGCTGGAGAAAGCCATCGCTGCCGCGGGCATGCCCACGGAGGTGGACGAGCACGCGAAGAAGGAGCTCAAGCGCCTGCAGCGGATGAACGAGGCCAGCCCGGAGTACGGGATGACGCGCAGTTATCTCGACTGGATGGTGGCCTTGCCGTGGAGCAAGTTGGACTCCGAGGACATCGACATCGAGCGCGCTCGCAAGGTGCTCGATGAGGATCACTACGGCCTCGACAAAGTGAAGCGGCGTATCCTGGAATATCTCGCGGTCCGTAAGCTCAACCCCGAGGGGCGCAGCCCGATACTGTGCTTCGTGGGTCCGCCTGGAGTGGGTAAGACCTCCCTGGGGCAGAGCATTGCCCATGCGTTGGGTTTGAAGTTCGTCCGGGCGAGCCTGGGTGGTGTGCACGATGAGGCGGAAATCCGCGGTCACCGGCGTACCTACATCGGCGCGCTGCCGGGCAACATCATCCAGGGTCTGCGCAAGGCGGGCACGCGTAACCCGGTGTTCATGCTGGATGAGATCGACAAGCTCAATGCCAGCCACCAGGGCGACCCGTCTTCCGCGATGCTGGAGGTGCTCGATCCGGAGCAGAACACGACGTTCCGGGACAACTACATCGCGCAGCCGTTCGACCTGAGCAAGGTGTTGTTCGTAGCGACGGCCAACGTGCTCGAGACGATTCCCGGGCCGTTGCGGGATCGCATGGAGGTCATCCAGCTCACCGGCTATACGCAGGAGGAGAAGCTGCAGATCGCGAAGCGGTACCTCGTGACGCGCCAGCTCAAGGCCAATGGTCTGACGCCTGAGCAAGTCACGATCACGGACGAGGCGTTGAACCGCCTCATCAGCGGGTACACGCGCGAGTCGGGTGTCCGGAATCTCGAGCGCGAGATCGGCTCTCTGCTGAGGCGTGCGGCCGTGCGGATCGCCGAGGGCAAGGACCAGACCGTGTCCTTCGACGACGCGGATGTGACCAAGGTGTTGGGTCCGAGCCGGTTCGAGAACGAGGTCGCGCAGCGGACCGCCGTGCCCGGTGTGGCAACCGGTCTGGCCTGGACGCCTGTGGGTGGTGACATCCTGTTTGTCGAGTCGGCGCGGATGCCTGGACACGGCAAGTTGATTCTCACCGGTCAGTTGGGCGATGTGATGAAGGAGAGTGCGCAGGCGGCGCTGAGCCTGGTGAAGGCACAGGCGACGGAGCTGGGCATCGATCCGAAGCTGCTCGACAAGAGCGATATCCACGTGCACGTCCCGGCGGGAGCGATCCCGAAGGATGGACCGAGCGCCGGTGTTGCGATGTTCACCTCGCTGGCCTCCTTGCTGAAGGGCAAGCCGGTGAGGGCGGATGTCGCGATGACGGGTGAGATCAGCCTGAGAGGGTTGGTGTTACCGATCGGCGGCGTGAAGGAGAAGACGATCGCGGCCGCGCGGGCGGGGATCAAGAAGGTCATTCTGCCGGCGCGTAACCGGCGCGACCTGGAGGATATTCCGCAGAGCACGCGCGACCTGTTGGAGTTCGTGTGGGTGGAGCGGGTCGATGAGGCGCTGGAAGTCGCTCTCGGCGAGCCGATCGGGTCGATCGACACGTCCGCCGAGAAGCCAAAGCCGCCGAAGACCAGCAAGAGCGGCAGGGCGGCGGAGAAGGAAGCCGCCCTTACCGCAGCTGCCAAGAGCTGACGAGGCCCTCCGACCGGCAGGCAGCGCCTCTAGGCTTAGCGGGTCGTCGTAACCCACAAGAAAGGTGGCCGAAGGCCTAACGATAAAGGAGGGCCCGGACGGTTAGCAAGGCGCTGCGCGTTCAGCGCGCAGCGTCCGGGTCGAGGCGAGGGACCGCCTCAGGGACAGTCGGCGCAAGGGCGCTCGCGCGCCTTTCAGTGCGCCCGGGCCGGGGGCCACCACGCAGCCGCGCCGGGCAGTCAGCTCGCGACGACCAGCGCGGCGCCGTCAGACCGCTCAGGTCGCGACCATCACCTTATCCAACGAAATCGGCGCCCGCGTCGGCACCTGGCCGGCGTGGGCCGCCAACCCTTTCTGTTCCAACCACTCCCGGTTGAACAACCGCGACTGGTACTTCGCGCCCCCATCGCACAGCACCGTGACGATGGTATGCCCACGCCCCAACTCGAGTGCGACACGCACGGCCGCCGCTACATTGATCCCACTCGTGCTGCCGAGGAATAGCCCTTCCTCCCGCAGCATCCGATAGACAAACCGCACCGTATCGGCATCCTCAACATGCAACGCGTCATCGATCGGCGCGTCTTTGAGGTTCGCCGTAACGCGCCCGATGCCGATACCTTCGGTAATCGATCCCGACCCGGTCGACTTCAGCGTGCCGTTGCGCACGTATTCATACAGGCTGCTCCCGGGAGGGTCGGCCAGCACGCAGCGCACCGCCTTGCGACGCGACTTGAGATATTCGGACACGCCGGCAAACGTACCGCCCGTCCCGGTCGCCGCCACGAACGCATCGATACGACCGTTCGTCTGGTTCCAGATCTCCGGCCCCGTGGTCTGCACGTGAGCCTCGCGGTTCGCCGTGTTGTCGAACTGGTTCGACCAGATCGCATTCGGCAATGAGGCCGCCAGGCGCTGCGCAACTTTCTGGTACTGGTTGGGATTGCTGTAAGGCACGGTGGGCACCTTGTACACCTCCGCTCCCAACATCTCGAGAATGCGATATTTCTCCGCCGACTGGTTGTCCGGCATGACGATCACGCAGCGATAGCCACGCTCGTTGCAGACATGGGCCAGTCCGATGCCGGTGTTGCCCGCCGTGCCCTCGACGACCGTGCCTTTAGGCGGAAGCTGTCCCCGCCGCTCGGCGGCAGCAATGATCGCGCGCGCGGCGCGGTCCTTGACCGAGCCGCCCGGATTCATGAACTCGGCCTTGCCGAGGATCTCGCAGCCGGTCTCCTCACTCACGCTCCGGAGCCTGATCAGGGGGGTATTGCCGACCGAGCCGACAAAACCGTCAGAAATACTCATACAAAGGCCCCGTGTGACATGGATCCACCAGTGCGGGCGGCGCCGTCGGGCAGCGCGTCGCTCGCGTTGAAAGCTGTGACATCTCCGACAATCAAAAGTGCGGGGGCCGTGACTTTCGCCTCACGGGCAATCGCTGCGATCGTCTCGAGCGTCCCACGAACCGTGCGCTGCTCCGGTAACGTCGCACGCTCGACGATGGCAGTCGGATGGCTCGCGTTTGCTCCGGCTTCCCGGAGCTTCGCGACGATGCGATCGAGATGGGACACGCCCATGTAAAAGACGACGGTTTGCCGTGGACCAGCGAGCGCACGCCAATCGATCGACTCGTCCGTGAGCACGTGTCCCGCGACGAACGTGACACTCTGAGCGAGACGCCGATGAGTTAGTGGGATGCCAGCGTAAGAGGACGCTCCAATAGCTGCGGTGATCCCTGGGACGTTGACGTAAGGAATGCCGTGTCGGGTGAGGACCTCGATCTCCTCGCCACCCCGGCCGAACACGAAGGGGTCTCCGCCTTTCAGACGCGCGACACGCAACCCCTTGCTGGCGTACTGGACCAACAGCTCGTGGATGCGGTCCTGAACCGTATGGTCACCCGCCTCTTTACCCACGAAAATCCGCTCAGCGTCGCGACGCGAACGCTCCAGCACCGCATCGGGTACGAGGCGGTCGTACAGAACGACGTCGGCTTGCTGCAATAGCTGCAGCGCCCGCAGCGTCAGAAGGTCCGGATCGCCCGGACCGGCGCCGATGAGATACACCTCGCCCAGTCCGGTGCGTCCCGTATCGGGTGAGGTCGTGAGGTGCGAGGTGCGTAATTCGCTATCGAAAGCCTTTTCCGCCCCGGCTTCGTCGCCCGCGAGAACCCGCGTACCGACTATGCCGCTGACGATGCGCTCCCAGAACGGCCGGCGTGCCAGCACGCCCAGTGCCTTTTGCACCGCCTTGCGTCGTGCTCCCATGAAGCGGGCGAGGGCGCCAAGCTTCTCGGGGAGTAACGATTCAATCTGTTCCCGAACGCGCCGCGCCAGGACGGGCGACTCGCCGCCGGAGCCTACGGCCACAATGATGGGTGAGCGGTCGACGATCGCGGGGAATATGAAGGTGGACAGAACGGGGTCGTCGACGACGTTTACGGGAATGCGCCGCGCACGGGCAGCTGCCGAGACGGCTACGTTGACCTCGTGATTGTCCGTCGCGGCGATAGCGAGGACCGGCCCCTCGTCGAGGTGTTCCTCGTGGAACGGTGCAGCGATGTGTTGGACGTCGCCGCTCAGGGTGAGCTTATGAAGCTCTTCGCGCAACTCAGGCGCGACAACGGTGACCCGCGCTCCGCTTCTGCGCAGCAGATCGACCTTGCGAACGGCGACCCGCCCGCCGCCCACGACAACGACAGTCTGCGAGCGCAGTTGCAAAAACAGCGGCAGATAATCCATGCACGCCCATCCAAATTGAAGGGAGCCCGGACGTCGACGTCGCCCGGGCTCCTTAACGCCTCGCTAACGAGCTTTGGCTACGCCTGCGCGGCGGCTGCAACGCGAACTCGAGGATGCAGGCCGCACTCACGGGACTCTGGTTGTTCCCACCACCAGCGGCCCGCACGGCGGCTTTCGCCTGGCTGAATCGCGCGGGTGCACGGTTGGCAGCCGATGCTGGGATACTGACGATCGTGCAGGGAATTGTACGGCAGCTTGCGGGCGCGGATGTACTGCCAGATCTGCTCTTCGGTCCAATCCAGGATCGGGCTTACCTTGTGGAGGCCGTTGTCGGCGTCCCATTCCACCGCTTTGGCCTGCGCACGGGTAGCGGACTGCTCGTGGCGCAGCCCGGTGACCCAGGCCTTGTAGCCCGAGATGGCGCGCTTGAACGGCTCCACCTTGCGGATACGGCAGCACGCCTGGCGTGCCTCGAGGCTGTTGTAGAAGCCATTGATCCCCTGCGAGGAGACCAGGGCTTCGAGCGCTTTCGCGTCCGGAAAGACCACCCGGAGATTGCGCTTGTAGCGGCCCTGGAGCCGGCCCAGGAGCTCGTAGGTCTCCTCGGGAAGGCGCCCGGTATCGATGGTGAATATGTCAATACCCGGCACGTGCGACCAGATAATGTCGGTCAGGACGATCGATTCGGCACCCAGGCTGCTCGAATAGACGACCCGGCCATATTCGGCGACGGCAGCAGCCAGGCGCTCACGCACGGCCACCGCTTTCTGTTCCAGCTCGAGGTTCAGGAGTTCTCCCATAGTGGGCCGGACTATAGGCGCCACCCCCTCATTCCAAAACGAATGGTTTCTTATGACAGACTGCACTTCGGTTATAGACCGGTGACACCCCGGTCACTGACTGGGTGCGTATGGTCTCCCGTTAGCGGGATGTGAATTATCGCGGCACCGCTACAATGTCAGGCCGTTCAAAGCCGCCAAGGGCCTACAAGAATGAAGTTGCACCAGTTGCGTTACCTCGCCGCCGTGGCCCAGAGCGGCCTGAACATCACGGCGGCCGCCCAGAAGTTGCACACCTCGCAGCCGGGCGTCAGCAAGCAGATCAAGCTGCTCGAGGACGAGCTGGGTTTCCAGATCTTCGTGCGCGAGGGCCGCAACCTTACGCGCATCACGCCGGCGGGCCAGCAGGTCATCGACCGCGCTCTGCGCATCTTGCAGGAAGCCCAGAGTATCCGTGACCTCTCGACGGAGCTCCGGGATGAGGGCAGGGGAAGCCTGTCCATTGGCACTACCCACACGCAAGCGCGCTACGTTTTGCCCGACGTCATTCGCCAGTTCCGGGACCGCTATCCGAACGTGCGTCTGAACCTGCATCAGGGCACCTCCGAGCAGATCGCGGAGATGGTGGCCCACGACCGAATCGACTGCGCCATCGCCACGGGCTCCGATAGCCTGTTTGCCGACCTCACTCTCCTGCCATGCTACGTCTGGCATCGAACTGTCATCGTTCCGAAATCGCATCCCCTGGTGAACGCTGGCAAACTGACGTTCCGAACCCTCGCGCAGTATCCGCTCATCACCTATACGTTCAGTTTCACTGGACCGAGCTCGCTGCACGATGCGTTCGCGAAGGCCGGCCTGACGCCCAACATTGCCATTACTGCTCGTGATGCCGACGTGATCCAAACGTATGTTCGCCTGGGCCTGGGTGTAGGCATCATCGCCCACATGGCCCTCGAGGAAGACGACGCAGACCTGGTCTCCATCGATGCGCGTCACTTGTTCGCCGCTCACACGACCTGGATCGGTTTCCGCCGCGGCACGCTGCTGCGGAAATATATGTACGACTTCGCGCAGCTTCTCGCCCCGCACCTCGATCGTCGCCTCGTAGACCGTGCGCACCGCGCCGCAAATACCGAGGAAGTCAGACAGCTTTTCGCCGACATCGAGCTGCCGGAGCGCTAACAAGCGGCGAGCGCTCACCATGTTTCTCTCCTACCACCGACGGTGGACTGTTGGTGTGCTGCTGCTTGCTCTCTTGGCGGCCGCAGCGTCGCATGCGTCAGTGGCGCACGCGAAATCGCTAGGTTGTCCGACTCGACCCGTGGTCGGCAGCCTGGTTGGCGAGCCTGAGAGTCTCCATTCGGCACACGGAGTCCTGAACGTCGAGCTGAGGTATCGCACCAGCGTCGGGGCCGACGGACGGAGACACTACTGTTATGTCTCGCCGGATGGCGGCGAGGCGCCGACACTGCGGGTAAAGCCCGGCGATCTGCTGGTCTTGCATCTGAAGAATGAAGAGCCGGCAGCCCCGGCCAGCGAACAGGGACACGGCCGCGGGCAGGACCACGGCCAGGACCACGAACGCGGCCAGGGCCGCATGCACGCTGGGGCCCGCGCCGACTGCACCAGGGGCGGCATGACCGCCCTTGCCACCAACCTTCACTTCCACGGCATGTCGGTGCCCGCAACCTGCCACCAGGACGACGTGTTGAACACGTTCGTGCAGCCAGGTGATCCCCCCTTCGAGTACCGCTTGCAGATCGCCCCGAATGAGCCCCCCGGCCTCTACTGGTATCACCCGCACATACACGGATTCACCAAGGCCCAGGTGCTCGGCGGTGCCTCAGGCGCGCTGATCGTCGAAGGCATCGAGCGAGTCGATCCTTCCGTGGCCGGCCTGCCGGAGCGGGTCTTCATCGTCCGCGACCAGGAGCTCCTGAATCCTGATGCGGCGCCGTCGCAGAACGATTCGGTGCCGCAGCCCCCGGTGATCCGCGACTCCGAGGGCGACATCCTCAACACCGGCACCGGCGGCGGCAAACCCGCCAAAGACCTGTCGATCAATTTCGTACCGGTCCCATACCCGGACTACCCGCCGGCCGTGATCAAGCTTCGTCCGGGCGAGCGCCAGCTCTGGAGAATCCTCAACGCCTCGGCCATCACGTACCTGGACCTGCAGTTCCTGTTCGATGACAAGTTGCAGGCCTTGGGTGTCGTCGGTCTCGATGGTGTGCCGGTGACCGAAGGCGGGGCGCCCGAGAAAAGTATCGTGTGGCAAAGCCACGCCCTGGTCCCTCCGGCCGGCCGGGTCGAGTTGATCGTGCGGGGTCCGCCGGAGGGTCAGAAGGCCAGTCTCGTTACGAGAACCATAGACACGGGACCGGAGGGCGAAAACGATCCCACACGACCGCTAGCATCGGTGGTAGCCGATCCCAACGCGGCCGCGGCGGCCGCGCACCTCGAAGCTGCGCCGCAGCTGTTGCCCCATCCGAGTGCTCCTTGGTTGGGTGACGTCCACCCCATCCGCACGCGCCACTTATATTTCTCGGAGCAACCGCACGCTCTCAACGGTCCAAGCGACTTCTTCATCACCGTGGAGGGGCAGCAGCCCAAGCTGTTTGATCCGAACGACCCCCCGAACATCGTGACACGCCAGGGGGACGTGGAAGACTGGGTCATCGAGAACCGGTCGCACGAGCTGCACGCCTTTCACATCCACCAGCTCCACTTCATGCTGCTGGAGTGGAACGGCATTCCGTTGAACGAGCCCTATTTGCGCGACACCATCAACGTTGCCTACTGGGACGGCAAGAGCCCCGACTACCCGAGCGTCCGACTGCGGATGGACTTTCGCGGCCCGAACGTGATCGGAACATTTCTGTATCACTGCCACCTGCTGGAACACGAAGATGGCGGCATGATGGGCCTCATTCGCGTCGATCCGAAGCTGACGGTCATCGGACCGCAATAACCCGCACGTACCCTCTCACGTCGCTATCCCCCGTCACTGCGGGGAAAAAACTTTCTACTGGGAAGGGGAGATACCATGCCCTCGAAACGAGCCCGCCTGGCGGCGGCGGTTCACTTTGCCTGCGCCGCGGCGCTGGCAGTACCTACGATCGTCTCAGCGTCCAACAATGTTGCCGACCGGTCACAGACCACCACCCCGATCAAACACGTCATCGTGATCTTCGGCGAGAACATCTCGTTCGATCACTACTTCGGCACTTACCCCTACGCCACCAACCCGAAGGGCGAGCCGGCGTTCCACAAGCTGGACGACACACCGCGCGCCGACAACCTGCTCGCGGCCGGGCTGTTGGATCAGAACCCCAATTCGACGCAGCCCTTCCGCATGGACACGGGCGCGCTTTCGGTCACCTGCGACCAGAACCACTCCTACACTCCGCAACAGGAGGCCGTGGATAAGGGCCTGATGGACAAGTTCCCGGAGATGGTCGGCTCGGGCTCCTCGGCCAGCTCGCCGTGCAACGACTACGGTAAGGGTGTTGGCGTGACCATGGGCTACTTCGACGGCAACACCGTCACGGCTCTGTGGAACTACGCTCAGCACTTCGCGATGAGCGACAACTCCTATGGCACGATGTACGGACCGTCGACGGTCGGTGCGCTCAACCTGATCGCGGGAACGACGGCCCAGGGGACCCTGGTGCCGCTGACCGCCAAGGGCACGGCCGCCAGCCCGGCCGGGCAAATCGCCAATGGCATCATCGGTGCAACCACCGGCGCCGTCATCGGTGATCCGCGTCCGGGTGGTGACGAGTGCGTGCTCACCAACCCGAAACTGCAGGGCGCGGCGATGGTGACGGTTGCCGGTAAGAACGTCGGCGATCTGCTCAACGCCAGGAACCTCACCTGGGGTTGGTTCCAGGGCGGCTTTGCCCCGACCGGCAAAGACTCGCAGGGTCGCGCCGTTTGCGGCTCCCACAGCGTCGGTCTTGCGGGCGATGATGCAGTGACGACGGTCGGCGATTACATCCCGCACCACGAGCCATTCCAGTACTACGCGAGCACCGCGAACCTCAAGCACGTGGCGCCGAAGGACCCGGCCCTGATCGGCACATCGAAGGACGGCGCCAATCACCAGTACGACCTCAAGGACTTCTGGACCGCTCTCGGTGAGGACCGCCTGCCGTCGGTGACTTATCTCAAGGCCTCGGCCCACCAGGACGGGCACCCGGGCTACTCCGACCCGATCGACGAGCAGCAGTTCGTCGTGCAGGTCATCAATGCGATCAGCAACAGCCCGTACTGGAACGATACGGCCGTCTTCATCGCCTATGACGATTCGGACGGCTGGTACGACCACGTGTTGGGACCGGTCGTGAATCAGTCCGCGGTGGCGGATGACGCGTTGGTCGGCACGGGAAGCTGCGGCTCCGGCACGACCGCGACGCAAGGTCGCTGCGGCTACGGCCCGCGCCTGCCGTTGCTGCTGATTTCGCCGTACGCGCGGCAGAACTTCATCGATCACCGCATCACGGACCAGAGCTCGATCCTGCGTTTCATCGAGGACAACTGGGACCTGGGTCGCATCGGCGGCAGCTCCGCGGATGCCAAGGCCGGCAACCTGATGAGTATGTTTGATTTCGATGACCACGATCGGGCGGATCGCCTGATCCTCGACCCAAAGACGGGCGTGGTGCTCTCGCACGGTCATCACTAAAGTGCACTGATGGAGAGCGGGCGCAGGGAGATCCCTGCGCCCGCCGGGCTGTTCTAGGCGAAGAAGCGCTGGCGCCTGATGCCGTCCACGGGCGCGCCAGGCTGATAGACGACGTCGTACCGCTTCAATGCCGCCAACGCCTCGGCGGCGTTCTCACCCGGCGGCAACTCGAAAGACTGAAATCCCACGCGCGCCAACAGGAATATCTTGTCCTGCTTGACGCCCCCGCCAACGGCCCGCAACTCGCCCTTGAATCTCAACCGGTCGCGTAATAGCCGACCGTAGCTGAAGCCCCGGCCGTCGCCCACGTTCGGAAACTCCACAGCCACGAGCTCGAGGTGTGGCAACATGTCCGCCAGGCTCTCCAGGCACTCTGTGGGCGCCAGGGACACGCCCAGGCGGCCCGTCCCCGATCGAGCCCGGGTCAACCAGGCTTCCGTGTCCTTCCGCAGCTCGGCGACGGGAATGATTATCGGGTCGGCGTCCGAGGCGTCCTCACCGAGGAGGCGCCACTCGTCCGCCACGACCTCATGCCGCTTCAGGATACGTCGCATAGGCGTGCTCCTTGAAGGGTTTGATACCAACACGGCGGATCGTGTCGATGAACTGCTCGCCGTCCAGCCGTTCGGACCGATAGACCTCGACGATGCGCTCAACGGTCGAGGCGACCTCACTCTGCGGCACGGATGGCCCGATGACCTCGCCCAAGGCGGTGTACCCACCGTTGACCGAGCCGCCGAGCGTAATCTGGTACCACTCCTCACCGTGCTTATCGACACCCAGAATGCCGATGTGCCCCACGTGGTGGTGGCCGCAAGCGTTCATACATCCCGACATCTTGATCTCGATGTCGCCGAGGTCGTAGAGATAGTCGAGGTCAGAAAAGCGCTGTTGGATCTGCTTCGCCACCGTCAACGTGCCGGCGTTCGCCAGGCTGCAGAAATCAAGCCCCGGGCAGGCGATCAGGTCAGTCAGCGTGCCGATGTTCGGCATGGCCAGACCGAGAGCGCGAAGTACCTGCCACACGGGGAACAGATCGTCCTGGCGCACATCGCCCAACAGGAGGTTCTGGTTGTGGCAGACGCGGATCATGCCGAAGCTCACGCGATCGGCGAGATCGGCAACCGCGTCCATCTGCTCCGACGTCATGTCGCCCGGATTCTCACCGTGGCGCTTCAAGTTGACGAACACGGCGCGATATCCGGGAACCTTGTGCTCGCGGGTGTTGTAGCGATACCAGGCCTGGAATTCCGGCTCGCGGCCGGCCGCGGCATCGATGTTCTGCAACGTCTCGTAGGCAGGGGGATCGAAGTGCGCGCGCACGCGATCGACTTCCGCCGCTTCGAGCTTGGGCGCAAACTCACGCGCGGCCTGCCATTCGGCTTCCACCTGCTCGCGGAAGCGCTCGACACCCAGCGACTTGACGAGCACCTTGATGCGCGCCTTGTGGATGTTGTCACGTCGGCCCTGGCGGTTGTACACGCGCAGGATGGCCTCGAGATACGCGAGGAGATCCGGCAACGGCAGGAATTCACGAATCGACTGCCCGATGATAGGCTGCCGGCCGAGACCTCCTCCGACAAAAACCTCGAAACCCACACGGCCCTGCTCATCGTGTTTCAGATGCAACCCGATGTCATGTGTCAGGGAGGCGGCGCGGTCCTCGGGAGACGCCGTTACGCAGATCTTGAACTTGCGGGGCAGGTAGGTGAACTCGGGATGGTGAGTCGACCACTGCCGGATGATCTCGCAATACGGGCGCGGATCGTCGACCTCGTCCTTGGCGATCCCGGCCAGGTGGTCGGAAGTCACGTTGCGGATGCAGTTGCCGCTCGTCTGGATCGAATGCATCTGGACCGTGGCCAGACGTTCCAGGATGTCCGGAACGGTCTCCAGCTTCGGCCAGTTGAGCTGCATGTTTTGTCGCGTGGTGAAATGCCCGTAACCGCGGTCGAAATCACGCGCGACCGCGGCGAGCATGCGAAGCTGGGATGACGCGAGCAGGCCATAAGGAACGGCGATGCGTAACATCGGCGCGTGCCGCTGTATGTAGAGCCCATTCCGCAAGCGGACGGCCTTGAACTCATCTTCACTGAGCTCACCATTGAGAAACCGACGCGTCTGGTCGCGGAATTCCGCGACGCGCTGGTCGACGAAGGCCTGGTCCAGCTCATCGTATTGGTACATGCAGGCACTATAGGGTCGCCCTCCGCACCCTCTAAATACCGTATGGCTGGGTCGGGGTCTCGAGTGGTTATGAGATACTAGGTGCCCTCCAAAGGGGGCAAATACCGTGGCAGGACTCTATTTCGAGCAGTTCGAACCCGGGCAGCGCTTCGAGCACCTCGTGCGCCGCACGGTGACCGAGACCGACAATCTGCTATTCAGCGCGCTCACCATGAACCCGGCGGCGCTTCACCTCGACGCCGAGTACGCCAAGAGCACCCCTTACGGCGAACGCGTCGTGAACAGCGTCTTCACGCTCGGCCTGCTGGTGGGCCTGACCGTTTACGACACGACCTATGGAACGACTTTGGGCAATCTCGGTTGGGAGGAAGTGAAGTTCCCCCGTCCCGTGCTCATCGGCGATACGCTCCACGCCACAACGACGGTGGTCTCCAAGCGGGAGAGCCAGTCGCGCCCCGATTCCGGGATCGTCATTTTCGACCAGCGGCTCTACAACCAGAAGGATGAGGAAGTGGCTTCCTGTCGGCGTGCCGCGCTGATGATGCGAGGCCCGAAGAAATGAGGTCGCTGCTTTTCGTTCCGGGCGACAGCGAGCGCAAGCAGGCGAAAGCTCTCGGCACCGCGGCGGATGCTCTGATTCTCGACCTGGAGGATTCGGTCGACGTCGCCCAGTTACCGGCGGCGCGGGGCAGGGTGCACGAGTTGTTGGTGTCGCGGCCGGACCGCACGAAGCAACAGCTCTGGGTGCGCATAAACTCGCCCTCCAGTGGCTTGCTCCTGGAGGATCTCGCGGCCGTGATGGCCGATGCGGGCGAGGGCGGTCCTGACGGCATCGTGCTCCCCAAAATCTCCAGTCCGCAGGAAATCGAAGCGGTGGCGCATTACCTGGCCGCGCTCGAGGTGCGGGGGGCGCGCGAGTTGGGATCGACACGCCTGTTGGTCATCGCGACCGAGACGCCCAGGGGGCTGTTGGCCCTGTCGGGCTACCCTGACAAGATAACACCAGACACGGCCAAGCGGCTCGTAGGGCTCACCTGGGGCTCGGAAGATCTCGGCGCCGCACTGGGTGTGATCGCACGCGTGGATAGCTCAGGCGCGCTCACGCCACCGTTTCAGGTCGCACGCACCACTTGCCTGTTGACTGCCTCGGCCCTCGGCGTCCAGGCACTCGACAGCGTGCACGTCGATTTCCGCAACAAAGAAGGCCTTGCGCGTGAGCTCGACAGCGCGCGCCGCGACGGATTTACCGGCAAGCTGGCTATTCACCCCGACCAGGTTGACGCAATCAACGCTGCCTTCATGCCTACGGAAGCCGAGTTGGCCTGGGCGCGCCGCGTGGTCGCCGCATTCGCCGCGGCGCCCGGAGCGGGTGTCGTCAGTCTGGACGGCCACATGATCGACCGCCCGCATCTCGTGCAGGCCCAGCGCGTGTTGCGGGATTCACCCGCGGCGGCGGTTTGACGATCAACCGTCGCCGCGGCTCACCACGCTCAAACGCTGATCGGATCTCGAGCTTCCTCGGAGGCCTCCGCTGACATCTCACACACGGCGTGTGTTTCCGACTCGTGCGGCGGCGGTGCCTCGAGCTCCTCTACCGGGTCTACCGGGTCCTCGACAGACTCGGTTTCTTCACTCGAGTGCCCTGCGAAGCGCTCCCAGAGCGCCGCTTGTTTGGCGGCGTCGGCCGCCTCGAAGACGGAGCAGTCAATGCGCAATTCCCGGTCTGCCAGCGGCATCTGCACCTGGTGGCAGTGGTGCGGTGTGCGCGAGCCTTCATACCGGAAAGGATCGAAGAACTTGCATCGCACGCACATGCGCGAAGTCGGCAGCCGGCCGCTCTCCTGAAGGCCGCGTAGCATCTTGATCGACAGTAGATAGAGCGTCTCCTGTTCGTTGGTGGCGAGCGCGTCAAACGCGCCCCACAGTGGGTCGGGCAGTGCAGCGAGTTGCTTTGCAGCCTGCTGACCTTCATCCGTGAGGATGAGTGCGAGAGCCCTGCCGTCCGTGGTGCTACGTTGTTTGCATACCAGCTTTTTGTTCTCGAGTGCGCTCACGCTGTCGCACGCGGTCGCAGCAGTAACCCCGAGCTCGCGGGCCACCGCCGAGAGCGACATGCTCTGCTCGCGTGAGCCGAGGAGCTGGAGAATCTTCCGTTGCGTGGGTGTCAGTCGCTGTACGGCCCATTGATCCCAGGAACTCGTGTGCGCCAGTTGGGCGAGACGGCGCAGGGCGCCGGCGAGAGCCTGGGGAAGCGGGGAAGAAGTCGGCGTTTCGAGATTCATCATAAGAAGAATTTAAGAAAAACCTCGTAATTATGTTAAATATAAGGGTTTTTTCGGCTTCCCTTCTCCGCCTCTTGACGCGTTTTGTCCCTGCTCAAGTACTAAGACGCTCCGGAGGCCAAAACTAAACACCCCAACGACAAACAATCGTCGCTGCAATGCAGTGAACTGCTCTCCACCGTGGTGGAGCGCAGGAGTTGTTGGTTCCGCGCGACCGAAGTCAGGCAGTCAGGGCTTCTTGGGTTGGGTGTCGAGCGCGAGCAGGTCTTCAGGCGTGTCGATGTCCAGCGCGGCACTGTCCATAGGGACGCGGACGACACGGTCCGGATTGCGCTGCAACAGCATTCGCGCGCCGATGTCGCCGCGCAGCTCGGCGAGCTGGCGGAAGCTCGCGCGCGGAAACACAGCGGGCACGCCCGTCGCGCCTGCGTAGAGCGCCGCGGCAATGTATTCGGGCTGCCGGCGCCACGTACCCACCAACCGCTGCAGATCCTGCGCCGTTACCGCGGCTTGATCAGCCAACATCAGCATGGCCCCCGTGCAAGCTGCGGGCAGTCGGGCCACGCCTGCGCGGATAGAGCTTCCGATTCCTTCGCGCCAATCGCGATTGACGACGATAGTGGCCGGGGTGTGAGTCAACAGTGGCGCGAGCTCTGCGGCGTTGGCGCCGAGTACGACGATGGTAGCAGCCCCCGCGACCTCGACCGCTCGCGACACCGTGGTATGCAGAAGAGGGCGGCCGTCGATCCGCACGAGTTGTTTGATTCCGCCGAATCGAGTCGACGCGCCAGCCGCGAGGACGATCGAGTACAGCCCGTCATCGCTCTCGCTCATGCTGGGAGTTCGATTCCCGCAGGGAGCGCGGCGCGTACGCGTGCGTAACGACCGCGCTCGTCGAAAATCGAATCGGCGTCGATGCCAGAGACGGTTCGCCAGTCAGATACTGTGGCCTGCTGCGCGAACAGCTTGTCGAGGGCGTCGCGCCGGGCGCTCCAGGCGCCCGCGAAGAATTGCTGGAAATCGGTCCAACGGCCGACGCGCTCGGCAGACGCGGCGCCGAGGGCGGTTTCCAGCTTGGCCAATGCCTCACGACTCGTTCCGGAAAGCGCTAGCGCGGTTTCCACGGCACGTCGCTCACTGTCGTCCGTGTTCGTGCGGCCGCGCAGGAGGTCGCGGAATGTCTGCTCCCTTTCTTCAAACCGGCTCAGGGCCCAGACCAGGTAGTCGACGCCGGTCTGGCGAAAGGCTTCCGCAGAAGCGAGGCCGTCACCGCTGCGCGAGGCTGCTGCCGACAACGCACGCATGACGTCGGAAGCGTGTCGTCTCTCGAGTGACAACTGCGCTCGGATCAACTCGACTTCATTCATGGTGTATGGCTTCCGTCATCCCGGGGCTTGGCGCTGGCGCCATGCAGAAATGCATGGATCTCCGCCACGATGGAAAGGGCAATGGACTCGGGGGTGCGGCCACCCAACGCGAGACCAACCGGTGCATGCAGGCGCGCGCGTAGCTGCTGAGCGCGCTCCACGCCGAGATCGCTGAGCAGTTTCTCGCGTCTCGGTGCGGGACCGAGCAGACCAACGTAAGGGATCGCCGCTCCTGACAGCACTTGCAGGTAATTGAGATCCGATGGCAGGTGATGACTCATCACCACGACGGCGGAAAACTGCGTCAGATCTACAGCGCTCGCAAGCTCTTCGGGACGAGCGAGCACGACTCGCTCCGCGGCGGGAAAATGCGACGGATCCGCGTACGCGGGCCGGTGGTCGACGACGGTGACTTTCCAATTGACGCGGGATGCGAAGTCGACGATCGGAGCGGCATCAGGTCCCGCTCCCAGGACCAGAAGCTTCGACGGGAGGTTGAGTGGGAGGGCAAAGACCTTCCAGGACGGCGAGTCGCCCTCGACCCAGTCGACCCGCCCTGTTCGCGCGACCTCTCTCAAGGTCCCCTGGACCTTCGCTCCCGTCAATGTGCCGCGCGCCGCCGCCGAGAGCCCGCTAGGGAGCGCGATTGCCGATGCCCCTTCATTCGGCAGGACTACGGCTCCCAGCGGCAGTTCCGGCCACGCCGACTCGAGGACGATGCCGACCGCGGTTGGCGTGCGGCTGGCGAGGGAGCGTGCCAGGTGCGTCAGCGGCTGCCAGTCCCGGTCGGGTCCGGCGCGCAGCAGGAGAATGCGCATCGCACCCTCACAGCCGAGCCCGAGCCCCCACACCAGGTCGTCGGCTCCGAACAGGTCGTAACTCACTATTCGCGGCTCGCCCGTCTCTATAACTGAGTGGGCGTGATGCCGCAGGTCGCCTTCGAGGCACCCGCCGGAAAGCAGCCCGGAGGAGTCGCCGTTCGCGGCGATGAGCATGAGCGCGCCGGGCTTGCGGTAGGTCGATCCGGCCGTGTGCACGAGAATGCCCACCGCCAGGGCATTGCCTGCGGCGCGCTCACGGTCGAAAAGCGGAAGAAGAGGGCTTAGTAGTGATTCCACGGATGCTCGATTATGCCAACCTGAGGGCCTTTATGGGGGCACTGCCGCCGCTCGTGAGCGCGCTGGGTGCGCGCAGGGATGCCAACCTGAGGGCCTTGACGCCGCTGATGCCGCTCGTGAGCGCGCTAGGCGCGCGCAGCGAGCCTGAATCTCGCGACGGACAGCGCAACGACTCCCCCCGATGGGAGATGTCCTCGGGCCCCGCTACATCTTTTAATTACACCCATGGTGAATAAATCGGGATCGCCGGCGCCACCGGCGGCCGTACAGCAGTCAGCCATGGTTCCCACGGCGCCCCGCAAGCGCCGCGGTCGCGGACGGCCTTCGGCGGAGGATTCCGAGGATGTCCGCGAGAAGCTGCTGGATGCGGCGCGCGAGCTCTTCCCACGCTACGGATACCGTGGTGTGTCGAGTCGTCAGATCGGCGCAGCCGCCGGCGTGAACTTCGCCATGATCCGCTACTACTTCGGCGGCAAGCCCGGGCTGTACCGCGAGATGCTCAATGGAGTGATGCAGCCGGCGCGCAAGACGCTCGACGCCATGAGTTCGCCGGAGTCACCACAGCAGATCGCGCATGTTCTGGAGAACATCACGCGCTCCTGGGCGGCGAATCCGTGGGTCGCCGGGTTCGTTGTTCGCGAGGTTCTCGCTCCCGATGGGCCGATGCGGGCGATGTTCTTGAGAGAGTTTCCCGAGCGCCTGGCGCCGTTGGTCGAGCGCATGGTGGAGGGCGAGATCGCGGCTGGGAAGGTGCGGGCCGATCTCGATCCGCGCATGCTCGTATTGTCTATCGTGAGCCTCGCCGTTTTCCCGTTTCTGACCCTTCCGCTCACGAACCGGGTGTTTGGGGTGCGCAATGACGAGGAGTTCGTCGGGCGGTTCCTGCGACATACGGCCGACCTGCTCACCCGCGGTGTAGGTCCCGAGCCCTTGTCTGCCTGAGACTGAGAGCCGCCACCCGTTTTCCCAAGCTCGGTCTATTGCAAAATCCTCCGAAAGGCGTCGCGCAGGTCGCGAACGTCCTCATTGCGCGCGCTCAAGCTCGTCAGTAGAGTCGCACGGCCTTTTTTTCGGAAAAACTCACTGCGATGGCCAATACCGATCCCTGGGTCGTGCACAAATTCGGGGGGTCGAGCGTAGCTGACGCCGACTGCTTCCGCCGTGTCGCGGCAATTCTCGATTCCATCCCGGCTTCCCGTCTGGGTGTGGTGCTGTCGGCGTGCCGCGGCGTCACGGACGCCCTGTTGCGTCTCGTCTCGCTTGCCGAGCGCCAGGATGACAGCTATCGCTCCGAAATCGGCGCGCTGCGGGCTCGTCATGCCACGATCGCGGAGACCCTGTTGACGCCGGAGTCGGCGCGTCTGTATCTCGCGGGCTTCGACCGCGATTGTCACGACCTGGAAGGGATCCTCCACACCGTCAAACTGACGCGCCAGGCGGCGAGCAATGTCGTCGACCTGATCGCAGGCTACGGCGAGATCTGGTCGACGAAGCTGTTCCACCGTTTCCTGGAGGAGCGCGGCAGCCGTCGCGGCCCGGTGCAATGGGTCGACGCGCGCCGTGTCGTCATCGTTGAGTGGGGCCCGCTCGGGCCCGGCATCCAATGGACCGAGTCGCGTGACAACCTCAACGACCTGGTCGATCGCGATTTCAAAGGGACGTTGGTTATTACCGGGTTCATTGCCTCCAGGCGCAACGGCGTGCAGACGACGTTGGGCCGCAATGGCAGCGACTTCTCGGGCTCGATCTTCGGCGCGTTGTTGGATGCGTCCGAAATCGTGATCTGGACCGACGTCGACGGGGTTCTGTCGGCCGATCCCCGGCGGGTACCGGACGCCACCGTCATCGACTCCCTCTCCTACAACGAGGCGATGGAGCTGGCGTATTTCGGCGCCAAGGTGATTCATCCGCAGACCATGGCTCCCGCGGTCGGCGGGAGCATTCCCATCTGGATCCGCAATACGTTTGCGCCGGAGAAGATCGGCACCCTGATCTGCGCGGCGCCGAAATCGTCGTTGCCGGTGAAGGGCATCACGAGCATCGAGCGTGTTGCCCTGATAAACCTCGAAGGCGCCGGCATGATCGGTGTGCCGGGCACCGCGCACCGTCTCTTCGGTGCGCTGCGTGAAGAGAACATCTCGGTGATCCTCATCTCGCAGGGCAGCTCGGAGCATTCCATCTGCTGCGCCATTCCCCAGGACCAGGCTGAGCGTGCCGCCTCGATCGTGCGTCATGCGTTCGAGCGGGAGCTGAAGGAAGGGCAGATCCAGAATGTCGACATCGACCCGGACCTGTCCATCCTCGCGGTCGTCGGTGACGGGATGGCAGGCACTCCCGGCATTTCGGGCAAGGTATTCAACGCGCTCGGCACGTCGAACGTGAACGTGCGTGCGATCGCGCAGGGTGCTTCTGAGCGCAACATCTCGGTTGTCGTGGAGGGGAAGCAAGCAACACGCGCGCTACGCGCCGTGCATGCCGGACTCTATCTGTCGCCCCACACGATCTCGATCGGACTCATCGGTCCAGGTACCGTGGGCCGGGTGATGTTGGAGCAGATCGCCTCCCAGCGAGTGCGGCTGCTCGAGCAGTTCAAGCTCGATCTGCGCATCCGGGGCCTCCTTGGCTCGAAGCGCATGTTGCTGTCGGACACCGGCGTCGATCTGACCAACTGGCGCGCGCAGTATGATCAAAGCACTACGGCGACGGACCTCAAAAAGTTCGTGGAGCACGTGCGTGTGGACTATCTGCCGCACACCGTGCTGCTCGATTGCACCGCGAGCTCCGAGGTGGCCAGCCACTATCCGGAATGGCTCGAGGCGGGCATCCATATCGTGACCCCAAACAAGAAAGCCAACAGCGCGGACCTCGCTTTCTATCGTCGCTTGCGCGAGGCGCGTCGCAAGGGCTCGTCTCACTACCTGTACGAGGCGACCGTGGGTGCCGGTTTGCCTGTCGTGCAGACACTGCGCGATCTGCGTGAGACCGGTGACGAGGTCATGAGCGTCGAGGGTATCTTCTCAGGCACTCTCGCTTACCTGTTCAACGTGTATGACGGTAAGACACCGTTCTCCGACATCGTGGCCGACGCGCGTAAGCGTGGCTACACGGAGCCGGATCCTCGTGATGACCTGTCCGGCACGGACGTCGCGCGCAAGCTCATCATCCTCGGCCGCGAGATGGGACTGAACCTCGAGATGTCGGATGTGAAGGTGGAGAGTCTCGTTCCGGGCGGGCTCGAGAAGGGCTCGATCGACGATTTCATGGCGCGCCTTCCGCAGCATGACGGTGCGATGCGCCAGCGGTACGAGAGCGCTCGCTCGCGGGGCAACGTGTTGCGGTATGTCGCAAAGGTGACTGCCAATGGCCAGGCGACCGTCGGGTTGGTCGAGCTGGAGTCGAAACACGCTTTCGCCAACATCGCGCTGACGGACAACGTCGTGCGCTACGCGACGCAGCGCTACTGTGACAATCCCCTGATTGTGCAAGGCCCGGGCGCCGGTCCGGAGGTCACCGCGGGCGGCGTGTTTGCAGACCTGCTGCGCGTGTCGGCCTACCTGGGTGCGCGGATATGAGCGCCGGGTCAGGTTCCGCGCGTGGCGGACTGCAGCGCGCCACGGCCTTCGCCCCCGCCTCGATCGGCAATGTGGCGATCGGCTTCGACATTCTCGGCCTGGCGGTCGATGCCCTGGGCGACCGTGTCACGGTGAGCCGTCACGCCGATCCCGGCGTGCGGATCACCGCGATCCGCGGCGTCGCGAAGGATCTGCCGCTCGAGGCGGAGAAGAACACCGCCGGGCGCGCCCTCATGGCCATGCAGGAAGCCCTCAATCCGGGCTTCGGCTTCGAGATGCAGATCGAAAAGGGCATTCCGCTGGGCTCGGGTCTCGGCGGCTCGGCGGCATCCGCCGTCGGCGCGGTGGTTGCCGCCAACGCGCTGCTGCCCGAGCCGTGCAGCAAGCTCGATCTGCTGAAATTCGCCATGCAGGGCGAGAAGGTGGCGAGCGGCTCGCTCCACGTCGACAACATCGCCCCGTCGCTGTTTGGCGGCCTCGTGCTCACGGTCGGCATCGACCATCCGCGCGTCAAACAGATCCCCGTTCCGGCCGGCATCCGCTCGGTCATCGTCCATCCGCACATGTTTCTGTCGACCAAGCAGGCCCGCGCGATCTTGAAGCGCAGTGTCGAGCTGTCGGACTTCGTCTGGCAGACGGCGAACCTGGCCGGCTTCATTTCGGGCTGCTACACGAACGATCTCGACATGATCCGGGCTTCTTTCCAGGATGTCGTCATCGAGCCACAGCGCCAGGCGTTGATTCCCGGATTCAACGACGTACGTCAGGCCGCGATGGACGCAGGTGCGCTAGGCTGCTCCATCTCGGGCGCTGGTCCTACAATGTTCGCGTGGGCCCAGGCGGAGCATGCGGAGGCGGTTCTGGCCACGATGCGACGTGAGTTCGGCAGGCAGTCCATCGCCATTGACGAATGGGTCGTGGACGCGCAATCCGAAGGCGCTCGTCTGGTTTGAACGACAAGTGAGCTTTGCGGTAACGGCGATGGAATTTACCAGTACTCGCGACTCCGCCCAGCGGGCGGGCTTTGCGGCGGCCCTGTTGCAGGGTCTTGCCCCCGATGGCGGTCTCTACGTGCCCCGCGCGTGGCCCAGCGTGGCCCTCGAAAGTTTCGGCAAGGAAAGCGACCTGCCCGGCATTGCGACCCGGCTGCTGACGCCGTTCGCGGAGGGAGACGCGCTCGCCGCGTCGTTGCCGGACATCACGCGCGATGCTTTCAACTTTGCCGCGCCGCTGGTCCCCGTGGGTAGCACCGGGCGCTTGTCGGTGTTGGAGCTCTTCCACGGGCCCACTGCCGCTTTCAAGGACTTCGGTGCGCGTTTCCTGGCGGCCTGTATGGCCCGCCTGCGCAAGCCGGAGCAGCGGCCGCTCACCATCCTGGTGGCGACTTCGGGGGATACCGGAGGTGCGGTCGCAGCCGCTTTCCATGGCCGCCCGGGCATCGAAGTCGGTGTGCTGTTTCCCAAGGGGCTCGTATCGCCCACCCAGGAGCGGCAGCTCACCTGTTGGGGCGGCAACGTCAAGTCATTTGCCGTGCGAGGCACTTTCGACGACTGCCAGCGGCTCGTGAAACAGGCATTTCTCGACGCGGAGTTGCGGTCGCACACGGAGCTGTCGTCGGCCAACAGCATCAATCTCGGACGCCTGCTGCCGCAGGCCGTGTACTACGCAGCGACGAGTCTCGCCATCTGGCGCCAGTACGGCGAGCTGGCTTCCTACGTGGTGCCGAGCGGCAACCTTGGTAACGTAGCTGCCTGTATCTGGGCGCGCAAAGTCGGCCTGCCCATCGGCGAGATCGTGCTCGCACACAACGCCAATCGCACTGTCCCCGATTATCTCGACACGGGTGACTGGCAGCCGCGGCCCAGCATCGCGACCTTGGCCTCGGCAATGGACGTCGGCGACCCTAGCAACATGGAGCGGTTGCGCGCGTTGTTTCCGGACGTGCGTGACATGCGTGGTGCGGTGAGTGCGTTTACCGTGAATGACGATGCTATCCGGGCCCGCATCCGGGCCGGCTTTGAGCAGTACGGCCAGGTCTGGTGCCCGCATACGGCGACAGCCGCGGAAGCCTTCGAACGGTTATGCTCCGCACGACACGGAGCACCGAAAAAAGAGGGGCGTTGGGTGGTCGTGGCCACCGCGCACCCGGCGAAGTTCCGTGAGATCGTCGAGCCTCTCATCGGCCGTACGATCCCAGTGCCCGAGACCCTCGCGAAGTTGTTCGCGCGGCCGGTCGAATGCACCGAGATCGAAGCGGACCTGGGGGCGTTGCGTGCCGCTCTCGGCCAGAGGAGTCCGTCTTGGAAGAATTGAGCAATCTTCCACCGACCGCGTGGGGTCTCATCATCGGGGCTGCCGCGGTGGGTTTCGGGATATCGTGGCTATGGCGTTGGTACCGTCAGTATGCGGCCCGCAAAGTGCTGCGCGCCGCGGTGACGGCCGCTGGATCCGATCACCTGGTCGACATGCTCGTGCCGGATGGCATGGGTGGCGGGTTTCATGTCGACTTCCTGCTGTTGACCGCGCGCGGCATCCTGGTCGTGGACCTGCGTGACGTCCAAGGCAACATTTTCGGCGGCGACCAGATGGCCGACTGGACCGTCATGGACGGTCCGCGTCGCTTTACCTTCACCAATCCGCAGAGCTCGCTCTACGATCGCATCGCCGCCGTCAAGGCGGTCGCCGGGGAAGTGCCCGTCGAGGGTCGCATCGTCTTCACCCGGCGCGGCAAGTTTCCCAAGGGCCTGCCGAAGTGGACCCTGATGGTCGACTCGCTGCGCGCCGAGTTCCCGTCAGCCGATTATGACTCGACCGCCATCTCCCGCTACAGCGACTCCTGGACAAAGCTCAAAGGCGCGGTCAAGCCGAGCTACATGGCGCACATGCGGTAGTCCGTTTGGCTGAAATCGCTTTCAGCCCGGACGGGGCGGCATTTCAGCGGACAGTTTTCGCGTGGTCGGCCAATACCAGCGAGACACACGCGGTCAGCTTCTTCGCATAGTCGATGTGCAGGAATTCGTTGGGTCCATGCGCGTTGGAATGCGGACCTAACACCCCGGTGATGAAGAACTGGGTGCGCGGGAAACGCGCGCCCAGCATTCCCATGAACGGTATCGAGCCGCCGCAGCCGATGTGGACCGCATCGCGGCCGTAGACCTGCTGTGAGGCGCGCATGATCGATTCCTCCAGCCACGGCGCGAAGGCCGGCGCATTCCAACCGCCGGCCCCGGCGGCGCCTTCGGATTCGAACTTGATCTGCGCGCCGTAGGGCGGATCGCGCTCGAGCGTCTCGCGCAACGCCCGAACCGCCTTGGCCGGCTCGACGGTGGGCGGCAGGCGGAAGGAGAGTTTGAAAGACAGCTCCGGCAGCAACACGTTGCCCGCGGAGGCCACGGGCGGCAGGCCGTCGGCGCCGGTCACGGCCAGCGTGCCGCGCCAGGTGCTGTTGATGATGAGCTCCGTGGGGTCGTTGGACAGAGGCTTGACGCCCTGTACCCAGGGCATCTTGCCGGCGACTTCAGCGCCGAGCACTCGAGCGGCCGCGGCGATCTGCTCACGGCGGTCCTTCGGGATGGGGGCCTGGAGCTCTTCCAACAACAGGTCGCCGGTGATCGGATTTTCGACGCGCGCCAGGACCTGGGCCGCGATCCGGAAAGGGGTTGGTGCGATGCCCGTGGCCATGCCCGAGTGCACCCCCTCGGTCAGGACCTTCACTCGCAGCCGTCCTGTGACATTGCCGCGCAAGGATGTCGTGCACCACACCTGGTCGTAGTTGCCACACTCGGCATCGAGGCATACTACGAGCGACGGATCACCAATAGTGTCACCCAACGCATCGAGGTGGGCCGGCAGATCGATACTGCCGCTTTCCTCGCACGCCTCGATCAACAGCACACAGCGGGGGAGCTGCACCTTCTGCGCTTGCAGTGCCGCAATCGCGGTGAGTGAGCTGAATACGGCATAGCCATCATCGGCCGCGCCGCGACCATATAACTTGCCGTCCCGGATGACGGGTTCCCAGGGCCCGAGGCCGGGGAGCCAGCCCGTGAATTCGGGCTGCTTATCGAGATGGCCATACAACAGGACCGAGCCCGGCAGCTCGCCGGGCACGTCCACGAGCAGCAACGGCGTCTTGCCCGGAAGGCGCTTGATCTCGACCCGCATGCCGCGGACCGGCTGTGCGCGGCACCATTCGGCCATGAGTTGAATGGCGGCCTCCATGTGGCCCTGGGCTTCCATTGCGGATCGAACATGGGGCGACTTGTTGGGGATCCGCACGTAAGCCGTGAGGCGCTCGACGATCGAGTCATCCCAGACTTTGTTCACCGCTGCGCGCAGCTGTTCGAGGTCCATGGTTCGTCTCCGGGTTGGCGGAAGAGGGGAGGCCGAAGAGCGCCCGCGTCGCGGCGGTGCTCGACTCGGCTAACGTTGTAACGGGTTCCTCGCGCGCGTGAGCTACGACGGCGGCGATGTGCGGAAGATACGCCGGCTCATTGCGGCGGGAGGCCGGCTTCGGGTGCAAATCACGCGGGAGCAGATAGGGACCGTCCGTTTCGAGCAGCAACCGGTCCGCGGGTATGCCGCGCATCAGGGGGAGGAGGTGAGCGCCGCGCCGCTCGTCGCAGATCCAGCCGGTGATCCCAATCGCGAAACCGAGGTCGAGATAAGCGTGGAGCTCGTGGGCACCGCCGGTGAAACAGTGGGTCACGCCTCCGCGGAGCAGCGAGCGACGGTGTTCCCGCAAAATCGCCAGGAAGTCCTCGTGTGCATCGCGCTGGTGCAGGAACACGGGCTTGCCGACCCGTGCGGCCAGTTCGAGCTGACGATGGAAGGCCTGCTGCTGCACCGGGCGAGGTGAGAAATCGCGGAAGTAATCGAGGCCGCATTCTCCCGTCGCAACGACCTCGGGGCGCTTGGCGAGCTCCTCGAGCTCGCTGAGCGAGTCCGCGGTCAGCTCCGTGGCATGGTGTGGATGCACGCCGGCCGTCGCAAACAGCTCCCGCGAGCGTCCTCGGGCGAGCTCGAGGGCCTTACGTGAGCCTTCGATGCTGGCGCCGGTGATGATCATCTGGACTACCCCGGCTTTTTCAGCGCGCGCGATCACGGCCTCGCGGTCCACGTCGTAGCTGTCGTGACCGAGATTGATGCCTATGTCGATGAGCGTGAGCGGGGCAGTGGAGGCGTGGGGTATGGTATGGTTCTTCAGCATGCGCTACCGCATTCTAATGGTATTGGCATTGCTTGCCGTAGCACCGCTACAGGCCGCGGATACGCATTGGCTGGACGTCGAGAGCCGCATTCAATACGGCTACTACACGGAAGACCCGCGCGCTCTGCACAGCCTGGTCGAGTCTCTCGCCACGGGTGATCCGCACGACCCGCTGAAGAGCTATTACGCCGGGCTGCTCGCCTACCGTCAGGCCCTGCTGGCGGAGGCACAGACGGACCGCGCGGCCGCGGCTGCGGCGGCGAGCAAAGCACCGGCCCACAAGAATGACCGGAGCAAGAACGACCGAAGCAAGAGCGAAGCGCGGGAGATGGTCGAGCGCTGCGTCAACTCCCTCGACCAGGCGCTCGATGCCAGGAAAGATTTCGCCGATGCCCTGGCGGTGCAGTCCGCCTGCCTCGACCGGCTCGCCGAGCTGGGTACGTGGCGGGCGCCGCTCGCGGGGCCAAAGAGTGCGAGCCAGCTCCGCAAAGCGCTGCAGCTTGCGCCGAAGAATCCGCGCGTGCTGTTACTCGATGCGATCAGCGATTACGAGCATCCAAAACCGGACGCGCCGCGCTCGTGCGAGAAGTTCAAGGATACGGCGGCTGCGTTCGACAAGGAGCGCGCCAACGTGGACCAGTTGCCCGGTTGGGGGGCGTCGGAGGCGTACACCTGGCTCGGACGCTGTTATCTCAACAACGGCGATACCGTGCTGGCGCGTGATGCGTTGGAACGGGCTCTGCTGATCGCACCGGAGTTTGGTCAGGCGAAGCGGTTGCTGTCGAGCATAACATCCGGTTGAATAGTGGGGGCCCGGGAACCGTCCCAGGGCACTACGGAGGGTCGCGCGATGAATGTCCCCCAACCCGTTACGCCGCCGTCGCTCCCGGATCTCGGCATCCGCGTGATCTACATGCTGCTGTTCGCCGTGGTGTTCTGGGCTCTCTGCTGGATTCTGCTCGCCACCACGGTCGTGCAACTCATTGTCCGGTTACTCAATGGGCGCGCGAACGCGGATCTCACCCGCTTCGGCGGCGCGCTGGCGCGTTATGCGCGCCAGGTCATCGAATTTCTGACATTTGTCACCGAGTTGGCGCCCTTTCCGTTCGCGCCCTGGCCGGCCGAAAGCTGAAGCGAACGTCCGCGGCGCCCATCCGTTGGTCGTGACCGGTCACGTCACGTCCCGGCGTGTTATCGTGTCGCCACGCTCACAGGTTTCGTACTGACGGCGGAATCGTGCCGATGCCCCCCGATACCGATAAGAAATTGCTGTTGGAACAGTTACGCATCGACCCTGCGAATCGTGAGGATCACGAGGAGTCGGGTCGTGGCCGATGGGTCGCCGCCGGCGTCGTGGCCGTGGTGGTTCTGCTCATCGCCGCAGGCGTCGGCTACTACATGTTGCGTGGTCATCGCTTCGAGGTCGAGGCGGCCACAGCAGCACCGCCCGCGGCCGCCGCCGGCCCGACGGCGATTCTGCAGGCTACCGGCTATGTGACAGCCCGGCGACAGGCCACGGTGTCGGCGCAGATCACCGGAGCCCTGACTCAGGTATTGATCGAGGAGGGCGAGCGTGTGACCGCGGGTCAGGTGTTGGCCCGCCTGGATGACACCGCACAACGTGCGGCACTCGCGCAAAGCGCCGCGCAAGTGCAGGCCGCGCAGGCGCTGGAGGTCCAGTACCAGGCGCAGCTCGAGCAGGCGCGTCGCGATCTCAAGCGCAACCAGGATCTCATCGACCGTCACCTGGTCTCCCAGAAGGACCTCGAGACCACGGCCCTGCAGGTGCATACCTACGAGGCGCAAGTTGCCTCACAACACAAACAGGTGGAGCTCGCCCAGGCGGCGCAACGCGGTGCACAGGTGCAGCTCGACTACACTACTGTACGAGCGCCGTTCACCGGAGTCGTCACGGCCAAAGCGGCCCAGGCGGGCGAGATCGTCTCGCCGATCTCCGCGGGGGGCGGCTTCACCCGCACCGGCGTCGGTACGATCGTCGACATGGATTCGTTGGAGATCGAAGTCGATGTCAACGAAGCCTACATCCATCGGGTGCACGCCAATCAACCGACCGAGGCGGTCCTGGATGCCTATCCGGACTGGACGATTCCCTCGCACGTGATCGCCGTCGTGCCGACCGCGGATCGGAGTAAGGCCACCGTGAAGGTCCGTGTGGGCATTGAAAAGAAGGATCCGCGCATCCTCCCCGATATGGGCGTCCGGGTTTCGTTCCTCGAAGAGGCGCAGAAGACAAACGCTTCGGAGGCCGATGCGGGGCCGCCTGCGGGGGTGCTCGTGCCTGCCGCAGCGATCGTCGATCGTGACGGGCACAGCACGGTGTTCACAATCGATGGAGATCATGCACGGGCGGTGACTGTGACGCCCGGGCAGACCTATGGAGACCTGCGCCTGGTGCAGGGGCTGAGTAGCGGCACGCGCGTGGTCCGGACGCCGCCGTCCGACCTGACGGATGGAGCACGCGTCGTCGTCAACAAACAGTGAGGGCCGGACATGACCGTTCTCGTCGAGATCCGCAAGCTGAGCAAGGTCTACGAGCGTGGCAAGGAGAAGATCGAGGTCCTGCACCACGTGGACCTCGATATCGAGAAGGGCGACTTTCTCGCGCTCATGGGGCCGTCCGGCTCCGGCAAGACCACCCTGTTGAACCTGATCGGCGGACTCGATTCGCCCACCGAGGGAACCCTCGCGGTAGCGGGCCGTCGCATCGATAACCTCGGCGAGAGCGCGCTCGCGAAATGGCGCGCCTCGAATGTTGGTTTCGTCTTCCAGTTCTATAACCTGCTGCCGATGCTCTCCGCGCGCAAGAACGTCGAGCTGCCCCTGTTGTTGACCCGGCTCAGTGCGGCGCAGCGTAAACGCAACGCTGCCATCGCCTTGGAACTGGTGGGCCTCTCCGAGCGCTCCGCGCACAAGCCGGGCGAGCTCTCCGGCGGACAACAACAGCGCGTCTCGATCGCGCGGGCGATCGTATCGGATCCCACTCTCCTGGTGTGCGATGAGCCCACCGGCGATCTGGACCGGCAGTCGGCCGAAGAGATCCTGACACTCTTGCAGCAGCTCAATCGCGATCACGGCAAGACCATCATCATGGTGACGCACGATCCGAAGGCGGCCGAGTACGCCAGTCACGTGTTGCACCTGGATAAGGGCACGCTGGTCGAGCGGACGGAAGCGGCCCCTGCATGAAGTATTTCCACCTCGTTTGGGCGGCCCTGTTCCGGCGCAAGACCCGCACCCTGTTCACGCTCCTGTCGGTCCTTGCGGCTTTCCTGTTATTCGGGCTGCTCGACTCGGTGCGGACCGCGTTCGCGAATGCCGGGGGCAGTGTCGCCGGCGTCGACCGCCTCGTGACCTTCTCCAAGGTCAGCTTCACGATGGCCCTGCCGAAGAGCCTGTTGCCGCGAATTCAGGCCGTGCCGGGTGTCGCGGAAGTGGCCTATGCCAACTGGTTCGGCGGCATCTACCAGGATCCGAAGAACTTCTTTCCCAACGAGGCGGTGTCGGAGAATTTTCTCGACCTGTATCCGGAGTGGGTCTTGCCGGCGGAGCAGCGCGAAGCGTTCCGACACACGCGCAGCGGGGCCGTCATCGGGGCGAGTCTCGCCAAGCGCTTCAACTGGAAGATCGGCGACAAGATCCCGCTGCAGGCCACCATCTTTCCGCAGAAGAACGGCTCCAACACCTGGACGTTCGACCTGGTGGGCATCTTCCACGCGCGCGATCCGAAGCTGGAAGGCCAGGAGAACGTGCTGTTTTTCAACTGGGACCATTTCAACGAAGCGACGCAATTCGGTGGTGGCAACACCGTGGGCTGGTACGCGATCAAGCTGGCCGACGTCAAGCGTGGCGACCAGGTCGCGCAGGCAATCGATGCACTGTCCGCCGACTCCGATCACGAGAGCAAGACCCAGACGGAGCAGTCCTTCACGACCGCGCTCATCAGTCAGTTCGCTGATATCGGGCTCATTGTCGGGGCGATCATGGGCGCTGTGTTCTTCACGCTGGTGCTGTTGACGGGTAATACGATGGCGCAGGCGGTGCGCGAGCGCATTCCGGAGCTGGCCGTTCTGAAGACCATCGGCTTCTCGAGTCAGAGTGTGCTCACCCTGGTGCTCGCGGAAGCCGTTCTGCTGCTAGTCCTGGGCGGAGCCATCGGCATGGCGCTCGCCGGAGTAGTGGTCGACATCGTTCGTGCCAGGATCGGCAACACGGTGCCGCTCGCGCCGTTGGATGTTTCCATCTGGTTGCTGGGCCTGGCGTTGATGGTCGCCATCGGCCTGGTCGTCGGTGTTCTGCCGGCGGTGCGCGGCATGCGGCTGCGCATCGTGGACGCCCTGTCGGGTCGTTGAGTATGCAAAGATTCCTGGACGCATTGGTGATGGGAGCGGCGGTTGGCCTGCCGGTCCTTCTGCTGATTGTCATGCCGTGGTGGATTCTGATCGCCCTCGTGGTGGCGCTCGCGGGGTGGCTGGCGTTCACGCGGATCGGGCAACAGTCCTGGTCCGTGACCAAGGTGGGCATCGCGACCATCCCGCAGCGGCTGGGCTCCTCTTCGGTCGTGGTAGTGGGGATCGCGGGCGTCGTCGGTGTGTTGGTCGCACTGTTGGCCATGGGTGCCGGCTTCCAGGCCACGTTGCGCGAGACCGGGACGGACGATACGGTCATCGTCATGCGCGGTGGGGCGCAGACCGAGCTCAACTCGGTCGTGGATCATGACACGGCCGTCGTCGTCTCCCAGGCGCCGCAGGTATTGCACAACTCAGGCGGGCAGCCGATCGCTTCGCCCGAGCTGGTCGTGGTTGCGTCGCTCCCGAAGGTCAGCGACGGCCTGGATGCCAATGTCGAGATCCGCGGTGTCGGTGAGCATGCCTGGGAGGTGCGACCGAACGTGAAGATGATCGCGGGACGGAAGTTCACGCCGGGGTTGCGCGAGCTCATCGCGGGCAAGAACGCCGCCGGCCGGTTCAAGGGGGTCAGTGTCGGTTCGACTCTCAAGCTCAATGGGCAACTGTGGAGCATGGTGGGGGAGTTCGATTCCGGCGACTCGCACAATTCGGAAGTCTGGGGCGATGCGGGTGTGGTCGCCTCGACCTACCGCCGCGGCAGCAGCACGACCTCGGTCAGTATGAAGCTCATCGACGCAGGCTCGTTCGAGGCGATCAAGGCGGCGCTCACCACCGATCCGCGCATCAAGGTCGACGTGAGCACCACGAAAGAGTATTACAACAAGCAGTCCGAGAACCTGACGCAGGCCATCCGGGTCCTGGGTATCACGGTTGGTATCATCATGGCGGTCGGCGCCGTGTTCGGCGCGCTGAATACCATGTATGCGGCTGTGGCGGCCCGGGCTCGCGAGATTGCGACATTGCGGGCGATCGGGTTTCGTGGGGTGCCGGTGATCGTCTCGGTGCTGCTGGAGACCATGCTCCTGGCGGTACTCGGGGGGGCGCTCGGGGCCGGGTTGGCCTGGGCGATCTTCGACGACTACACCGCCTCGACGTTGGGCAACAACTTCAGCCAGATCATATTCGCCTTCAGCGTGACCCCGCAGCTCCTGTGGAGCGGGCTCAAGTGGGCGCTCGCCATCGGCTTCATCGGCGGGTTGTTTCCCGCCGTCCGTGCCGCGCGTCTACCGGTGACGGTTGGTTTGCGGGAGCTATAGGAGCTCTTCGAGCGCGGCTATCAATGCGGGAGCGTCCTCTTCCGGCTGGTCCCACGAAACGACAAATCGCGTCTGGCCGGTGCTCGCGGAGCCCCAGTCGTAGAACTCGAAGCCTGCCTGCCGCAGGGCCCGCTTGCGCTCCTGGCCGAGCGCCAGAAAGACCTCGTTCGCCTCGACCGGATGCATCAGCAGATCACCGGCCGCGCGGCCGATCTGCTGTGCGAGAGTGTTTGTGCGCTGCGCGTTCCGCAGCCACAGGCCGGATTCAACATACGCCAGGAGCTGCGCCGCGACGTAACGCGATTTGGAGAGGAGGTGGCCGGCTTGTTTACGGCGCAACTCGAAATCCCGTACCAGGTCGGGATCGAAGAAGACGACCGCTTCCGCGGTGAGCGCGCCATTCTTGGTGGCGCCAAATGACAGAACGTCGACGCCGGCGCGCCATGTCACATCGCCGGGATGACAATCCAGAAACGCCACCGCGTTGGCAAAGCGTGCGCCGTCCACCTGGACCTTGAGGCCGCGATCGTGTGCCAGTTTGCAAAGAGCGCCCAGCTCGTCAGGACGGTACGCCGTGCCGAGCTCGGTGGCTTGTGACAGGGCGAGAACCGAAGGCTGCGTGGTGTGCACCGAAGCCGGATGGGCATCCAGGGCGGCGGCCAACACCTCCTTGGTGACCTTGCCGTCGGGTGCCTGGAGGAGGGACAGCTGGGCACCGCCGGTGAAAAAGCCGGGCGCACCAGCTTCGTCGTTCGCGATGTGAGCTTCTTCGTGAGCGAAAATGACTCCGTAGGAGGGCGTGAGGGTCGCGAGACTCAGGGCGTTGGCGGCCGTGCCGGTGGCCACCGCAAACGCACGCACCGGGGCGGCGAAATAGGTGCTCAGACAATCGTCGAGCCGTTGGGTCCAGGCGTCGCTCCCGTAGGCCGGCACCAGTCCGTGATTGGCTTTACTCAGGGCGGCCAGCATCTCCGGGGCGGCGGTCCCGGTGTTGTCACTGAAGAAACGCATGGTCATTACTCCACCCTCCAGCGGAACGACCATGCGCCGAAGGACAGAAAGACGAGGGTGGTCACGGCGAGGTAGAGAAGGTTCGGCGTGATCTGGGCGATGCCCGCACCATCCAACATGACGGCGCGCGCGGCATCCAGCAGGTGAGTGAGCGGGAAGATGTGCGCCGCCCACTGCACCCAGCGGGGCGAGCCCTCGAGCGAGAACCAGATGCCCGAAACCAACATCATGGGCCAGGTGAGCAGGTTCAGCAGCCCGCCCACGAGCTCCTCGCTGGAGATACCGGCGGCGATCGTCAGTCCCAGCGCGATCATCGACAGGCAGCCGAGCACGGCAATGAGCAGGACCAGCAGCGAGTTGCCGATCGAATGAAAGTGGATGATCGTCCCGATGCCGAAATAGAGGACGAAGCTGACGAACAGAATGAGAGACAGCCGGGACAGCACCTGGGCGCTCAGGAACTCGAAGGCGGTCAGTGGAGTCGCGTGCAGGCGCTTGAGAAAGCCGTTCTTGCGATAGCGCAGGACGACGTAACCCACCCCGAAGAGGCAACTGAACATCATGTTCATGCCGAGGATGCCGGGAAACAGCCAGTCGACGTAGCGGACGGCGGCTCCGGTCACCGGCTGCCGCTGCGCGCCCGCAGCGGCGGCGAGCAACAGCTTCTCGACGATGTAGCCTTTCGGCGAATCGGTGTTCACCCAGTAGCGCGGCGTGCCTTTCAGGTCGACGAGCAGGTCGATCTGCTGGTGAGTGATTTTGGGCAAGCCCTCGCTCTCACTCGCAATGGGCACGAAGTCGACGTAGCGCTCCTGCAGGAAAGGATGCGCTTGCTTGTCGACCTTCGGGGTGAGGACACCTACTTTGAACAGGGGGCGCTGCGGGCCCCCGAACACGAAGCCCATACCGATAACCAGCATGATGGGCAGCAGCAACGTGAAAATCAGCGTGGCGCGGTCGCGAACGAATTCCAGGTTACGGGCGTGCCAGACGGCAAACAGGCGTCGCATCATGTCCGCAGCTCTTTGCCGGTCAGCTCCAGGAAGAGATCCTCGAGATTCGGCGGTCGTATCCGTAAATTCTTCAGCGGGACGTGGGCGTCCATCAGCTTGCGCAGGGTGGTCTCGACGTCCTGCGTGGCGATCTCAACGCGGTCGGCCGACTCGATGACTTTCGTGACGAGGTGGCGCGCGTCGTCGGGGAAGTCATTGCGAGGGAGCTCGAGGAGCACTTCCTCGAAGTGTTCCTGCAGGAGCTGACGCGGTCCGCCGCGCGCGATGATGCGACCTCGATCCATGATCGCGATGTCGTCGCAGAGGATCTCGGCCTCGTCCATATAGTGGGTCGTGAGAATGATGGTTTTCTTGCGCGCTTTGATGGACTGGATGAGATCCCAGAAATTGCGGCGCGCTTGCGGGTCGAGCCCCGTGGTGGGCTCATCCAGGAACAGAATCGCAGGGTCGTTCACCAGTGCCACCGCCAGGAGCAGCCGCTGCTGCTGGCCGCCGGAGAGTTTGCGGTTGTCGCGAGTCGCGAGCTTCTCCAACGCGCACAGTCGGATGACTTCTTCCACATCGAGACCGCGGTCGTACAGTCCCCGGAACAGGTGCAGGGTCTGCCGCACTGTGAGGAAATCCTGTAGCGCGGTCTTCTGGAACAGGATTCCCGCTTCCTCGCGGAAGCGCGGCCCCTGAAGCTCCCCGCGGTAATGCACTTCGCCCGCGGTCGGCTGCAGGATGCCTTCCATGATTTCGATCGTGGTGGTTTTGCCCGCCCCGTTGGGGCCGAGCAGGCCGAAGCAGATCCCCTCGCGGACGGCGAACGAAACGCCGTCCACCGCGTTCACTGTGGGGTATTGCTTGACGAGATTGCGGACTTCGAGAAGCGGCTCGCTCACGGTGGGGGTGGTCGTCCTGTGACAGAAGGGCGCGCGCGATCCTAGCGGATCAGCGGAACGGCGTTAAGCTTCTGCCGCCGCAAGCCGGTACCGGCTGCTATGATGGCCCCGTGATGCACCGGGAAATGCCGGACATGGTGACGCCACAGTTGCCGTTGTGGTCGGACAAGGATGCCGCCGAGGCTTGGGTCGTTCGAGAAAGTACGCGTGCCCGCCGCCTGACCGTGCGTGTCTTCCACACCGGGCGGGTAGAAGTGGTCGTGCCGGCGCGAACCTCTCCCCGTGCGGTCGAGCATTTCCTCGAGCGCCATCGCGATTGGATCGAGCGCAAGCGGCACGAAGCCCGGCAAAAGGCAGTCCCCGATACTCCGTTTCCCCCACCGCGGATCGAGCTCGCGGCCTGTGGAGAAAGCTGGCGTGTGTACTTCTCCGGCGGCGAGGGGCGCGCACGGGTGACGACGGTGGGCCCGGGGTTGCTCGCGCTCAGTGGCGATGCACGAAACAAGCATGCGATGCGGCTTTTGCTGCGGCGCTGGCTGATGGAGCGCGCGCGGGAGGTTCTGACGCCCGCACTCGAAGAGTGCGCGCTCGAGCTGGGTTTCACGTTCGAGCGCGTTTTGATCCGTCGTCAACGGACCCGCTGGGGCAGTTGCTCGACCCGCGGCACGATCAGTCTCAACTGCTGCCTGCTCTTTCAGCGCCCCGCGGTCGTCCGCTATCTGCTCATTCACGAGTTGGTGCACACGCTCCATATGAATCACTCGCGCCGTTTCTGGCAGCGCGTCGGGCGACATTGTCCGCAGTACGAAAGTCTCGATCGCGAATTGCTGGATGGCTGGCGGCGGGTTCCTTCCTGGGTGTTTGGTGATGAATAACAAGAAGTCCGGGCACGTCGACCTGTCCGACGAGGCGATCCACTGGGAGCTCGGCTCCTCGCTCTCTTACGGCGAGTATCTGCAGCTCGACAAGGTGCTCGACGCGCAGAAGCCGCTTTCCTATGAGCACGATGAGATGATGTTCATCCTCGTGCACCAGACTTCCGAGCTATGGATGCGGCTCATGCTCCACGAGCTCAACGCTGCCCTCGAGTGCATCCGGCGCGATGACCTCGATCCCTCCTTCAAGATGTTCGGGCGCGTGTCACGTGTGCAGACGCAGCTCATCTCTACCTGGGACGTCTTGTCCACCATGACGCCGTTCGAGTATTCCGCGTTCCGCAACGCACTCGGGCGCTCGTCGGGATTCCAGTCGTTCCAATACCGGATGCTGGAGTTCCTGCTCGGCAACAAGAACGCCGACATGATCAAGGTACACCGGCGCGATCCGCAGGCTTACGAAACACTCGAGCGCGCGTTGAATGCGCCGTCCTTGTACGACGAGGTGCTGCGGCTGTTGAGCCGGCGCGGTTATGGCATTCCCGACGATTATCTCAGCCGCGACTTCCGTGAGCCCTACAAGTCGAGCAAGGAGGTCGCGGGAGCGTGGCTGGGCGTTTATCACAACGCCGAGAAGGATTGGGATCTGTACGAGCTCGCCGAGCGGCTGGTCAACCTCGATCACAACTTCCAGCTCTGGCGCTGTCACCATCTGAAAACGGTGGAGCGCATCATCGGCTACAAGCCCGGCACCGGTGGCACGGGCGGGGTGTCCTACCTCGCGAAGGCGTTGGAGCTCAAGTTCTTTCCGGAGCTGTGGCAGATCCGGACGTCGATGTAGCCGCGGCGGGCCTGGGCGCGCCCATCGCGCGCTTGCGCTGTTGGGCTTTGAGCCAGCGGTAACCCAGCAGGACGGCGAGGATGCCGGCGTAAATGAGTGGCTCGCGCACGTCGCGCTTCACCTGCCAGTAGAAGTGCCACACACCCAAACCCGCGATCACATAGATCAGCCTGTGTAGTTTCTGCCAGCGCCTGCCGAGCCGGCGCATCATCTTGTTGGTCGACGTGACTGCCAGGGGAATCAGCAGCACGAGCGCAGCAAACCCGATGGTGATGTAGGGGCGCTTCGCGATGTCCTTGAACAGCTCGCGGAAGTTGAATTCCAGGTCGAGGGTGAGATACACGGTGAAGTGGAGCACGGCGTAGAAGAACGCGAACAGCCCCAACATGCGGCGCAGCCGCGGCAGGTGGGAGAGGCCGGTGAGCTGTCTGACAGGGGTCACCAGTAGGGTGATGAGCAGGAAGTTCAACGCCCACGTGCCGCATTCGTGCTCGAGCTTCTTGACCGGGTCGGCGCCCAGGCTGACGTCGAACAGGCCCAAGGCGCCGCAGAGCAGCCATGCGAACGGAATGAGGCTCGCGGCGAAAACAAACGGTTTGTACAGGAAGCGGTAGCGCTGCTCGACGTTCAATGTTCCTCACCTTCCACGGCTATCTTGAGGCGTCCGAGCGCTTCATCCCACTGGCTGGAAATCCGGTCGAGACAGCGACGCGCTGCGTCGAGCTGACGCGTCTCGACCTCCCACAACCGCTCGCGGCCGACGCGGATGTCGCGGACGAGACCGGCTCCCGCGAGAATGTTGAGGTGTTTGGTGATGGCCTGACGCGTCACATCCGCGCCTGCGGTCAGGCGCGTGATGGAAAGGGGGCCGCCGGCGCAAAGACGCGCCACGAGATCGAGGCGCGTCTTGTCGCCTAGGGCGGCGAAGACGAGTACGGAGTTGCGGAAGGCGGGGTCGCTCGCGTCGTCGCTTGACGAACCGCCCGCCTCGCCGTGCCGCGTTGTTTCAGGGGTGCTGGACGACATATCTCTCGATGTTGCCCACCTGGATCGCCCAACCCTCCGAATTGCCTCGGTAGGCCGTTTCGCGGCGCTCCAGGGGCACCCGGTCAAAACCGGACTCGGTGACTTTCAGTAGCGTGCCGCCCGGGGCATCCTCCAGCTCGAAAGCCACGAGCGTGGTGGGCTCGTGGGAATAGTCCTTCTTCGGGTCCACGGCGTGGGGATGCCAGCGCCAGGAAAAGTAGCGCTCGGGCTCCATCTTCTCGATCACCACGCTCCAGGTAATGTGCTCGTAGCCGGGGTGTAGAACGGGACCCGCGATAGCTTTGCCCGGGGCGAATTGCCCGCTGATTTTCACGCGGAACCAGGCGCCGAACTCGCCGGTATCGGTGAGCGCGCGCCACACTCTCTTGCGCGGCGCCTTGATCAGAATCTGCTTCTCGATGCGGTCAGTGCTGCTCGTGTTCATATGCAACCTCCGGGTTGCATACTAGCCCGGTCGGCGATCATGTGCAACCGTTCGGTTGCGTATCTGCCAAGTTTGCGCGTCAGTAGTAACGCCTGAGGTCCATGCCCTTGTACAGGTCCGCGACCAGGTCGGCGTAGCCGTTGAAGGGCAAGGTCGGTCGGCGGGCGTTGAAGAATCCCGCGCCGATGTGTCGCTCGGACGCCTGGCTCCAGCGGGGATGATCCACCTGCGGATTGACGTTCGCGTAAAAGCCGTATTCGTTGGGCGCCGCCACGTTCCACGCCGTCCGCGGTTCCCGTTCCGTGAAGTTGATTTTCACGATGGACTTGATGGATTTGAAACCGTATTTCCACGGCACGATCAGGCGCAGGGGGGCGCCGTCCTGGTTGGGAAGGGTCTGTCCATAGAGTCCCACTACCAACAGCGTCAACGGGTGCATGGCTTCGTCGATGCGCAATCCCTCGACGTAAGGCCAGTGGAGGATCGGCGCACGTTGACCCGGCATGCGGCGTGGATCGTAGAGTGTCGTGAACTCCACGTACTTCGCTTTCGATGTCGGCTTGAAGCGCGCGAGCAGGGCACTCAGCGGAAACCCCACCCACGGAATGACCATCGACCACGCCTCGACGCAACGGAAGCGGTAGACACGCTCCTCGAGCGGCTGCGGCTTCAGAATATCCTCGAGCGTGAATTTGCCTTTCACCTCGGCTTCGCCGTCGATCGTGACACTCCACGGCGTCGGCTGGAAGGAGCCCGCGTTCGCTTTCGGATCCTCCTTGTCCGTGCCGAACTCGTAGAAGTTGTTGTAGCCGGTGATCTCTTCGTACTTGTTGGGCGCTTCGCTGACGCTGTATTTCGCGTTGCGTGTGTACTGCAGGGGCTTGACGCCGGGAGCCTGGGTTTCAGCAGCGGCTTGCGCCGTGCGCAGGCTCGAGATTGCGCCGCCGGCCCCGGTGGCCAGCAGTCCAGCAAGGATCGAGCGGCGGTTGAGAAACACGTCCTGAGGCGTGATATCCGAAGGGGCGATACGGGGTGTCTGGAACTTCATCGTTTCTCCTGCTGCGCTCCATTAGACCGGTGCAGCGGCAAAAAGATTGCTTGGCGTCCGCGCATCCTTCCCCTCGAGGACGGGGCTTGTCGGGCGCTTCCGGGTCAGTTCCAGTCTACACAAACTACGCCGAAGCTCTCCGCGGCGCGGCGGGCTTTCTTGCCTCCGTTCACCAGGACCCCACGAGTAGCGAGCCGCAGATGGGGGAGATCGGTGAATGAATTGCCGTACGCAACCGTCGTGAGGTCACGATGACGCTCGGCCAGCGCTGTGAAGCAGCGTGCCTTCTCCAAACCTTTGCGGTTCGGGGTGGTGAGTGAGCCGTTGAGCTTTTCGCCGTTCCAACGGACTCCGGTGCAGATCGTTTCGTTGAAGCCGAGCTCGCGCGCGATCGCCGGGACATACAGGTCCGTGCTCGCGCTCATGAGTACGAGGTAGTCGCCGCTGTCTTTGTGCTGCTCGATCTGCTTGAGAGCGTCCGCGAACACACCGTTGGAAAGAAGGCGGGGTACGAAGCGCGTGTTCCACGCTTCGATCGTTGTCCGTCGGCTGCCGCCGATCGCGCACCGGATGAAAGATTGTTTAACGACGCCTTCGTCGGCGAAGCCAAACAGGAACTGCAACACGGCGGGCAGGACGCCCAACATCAAGGGTATGCGCCACGGCGTGTAGCGCAGCAGAAACCCCCAGGTGTACGGCAGGAGAGTGTCGTGCCGCGTGATGGTCTCATCGAGATCGAAGAAGACCAGTTGAGTCGCTGAGGTCGCCCGGGCTGACGCGTGCGCGCCGTCCGGGCCCGAAGTGGGTTGATCCACGGTCGAGCCCGGGCGGCCGGTTCGGTTACGCCGCCGGCTTTTGTGACGCGAGTTGCCGTAGGACGTAGTGGAGGATGCCGCCGTGCCGGAAGTACTCGCGCTCCTTCGGGGTATCGATCCGCACGCGGACGGTGAACTCGATCGACTTACCGCTCTCGGGCTTGGCGGTGACCTTCACTTCCCTGGCGTCCCCGCTGCCGAGTCCCGCGATGGAGAACACTTCCTTGCCGGTGAGGCCGAGGGATTGCGCGTTCTGTCCCGGGAGGAACTGCAGGGGCACCACGCCCATGCCGATGAGGTTGGAGCGATGGATGCGCTCGAAGCTCTCGGCGATCACGGCCTTCACGCCGAGCAACATCGTGCCTTTCGCCGCCCAGTCGCGTGAGGAGCCGGTGCCATACTCGCGGCCGGCCAGGATGACCAGCGGCGTGTTGTCCTGCTTGTACTTCATGGCCGCGTCGTAGATCGACATCTGCTGGCCGGTGGGCAGGTGGACGCTCACGCCGCCCTCAACACCGGGGACGAGCAGGTTGCGCAGGCGGATGTTGGCGAACGTGCCGCGCATCATGACTTCGTGGTTGCCACGGCGCGCGCCGTACGAGTTGAAGTCGACCGGCTGCACGCCTTGCTCGATGAGGTAGCGGGCCGCGGGGCTGCTCTTTGCAATATTGCCGGCGGGCGAGATGTGATCGGTCGTGACGGAGTCACCCAACACGGCCAGGGCGCGCGCGTTGCTGATATCGCCAATTGGATCAGGAGTCAGGGTCATGCCGTCGAAGTAGGGCGGGTTCCGCACGTACGTGGACTTCGCTTCCCACGTGTAGCGCTTGCCTGCCGGAACCTGGATGCTGCTCCAGTTGACATCGCCGCTGAAGACACTGGAGTAGCTCTTGCGGAACATCTCCGAGTCGATCGCCTTCAGCAGCAGATCCTGCACTTCCTTGTCGGTGGGCCAGATGTCGGCCAGGTAGACGGGCTTGCCGTCCTTGCCGGTACCGAGCGGGTCCTTGGTGAGGTCGAGATCGAGCGTTCCGGCGAGCGCGTACGCGACCACCAGCGGCGGTGAGGCCAGAAAGTTCATGAGCACTTCAGGGTGCACGCGACCTTCGAAGTTGCGGTTACCCGAAAGAACGGAGCAGGTGATGAGCTCGCCCGCTTTCACGCCTGCGGAGATCTCGGGCTTCAACGGGCCTGAGTTACCGATGCAGGTGGTGCAGCCGTAACCCACGACGTCGAAGCCGACCGCGGCGAGATCGCCGAGGACACCGGCCTTGTTGAAGTAGTCGGTGACCACGCGCGAGCCCGGGGCCAGGCTGGTTTTCACCCACGGCTTCGCCTTCAGGCCTTTCTCATGCGCCTTGCGGGCGAGGAGGCCGGCGCCGAGCATGACCGATGGGTTCGACGTGTTGGTGCAGCTCGTGATGGCGGCGATGAGTACCGCGCCGTCCTTGAGCTCGAAGGTCTGGCCGTCGAGGGTTACCGAGGCGGTGCCCTTCGCAGCCGGTGTTTTGACCGCGCGCTCGTCGGAGGATTTCTTGGCGTTGGTTTCGTAGACGGTTTTCGCGATCTTCAGGGGCACGCGGTCCTGGGGACGGCGGGGACCTGCGAGGCTGGGCTCGACTTTACCCATATCCAGCTCGAGGACATCGGTGTAGTCGGCGGTTTTCTGGCCCTGGGTGCGCCACATGCCCTGGTGCTTGGCATAGGCGGTCACGAGGTCGATGCGCTCCTTGGAGCGGCCCGAAAGCTCGAGATAGCGGATCGTCTCTTCGTCGATCGGGAAAATGCCGCAGGTGCTGCCGTATTCCGGCGCCATGTTGGCAATCGTCGCGCGATCGGCGAGCGGCAGATTCGCGAGGCCGTCGCCGAAGAACTCCACGAACTTGTCGACCACGCCCTTCTTACGGAGCATCTCGGTGACGGTGAGTACGAGATCGGTCGCGGTAGCACCCGCGGGGAGCTTGCCGGTCAAGCGGAAGCCGATGACCTGAGGGATCAACATCGTCACGGGCTGACCCAACATCGCCGCTTCCGCTTCGATGCCGCCGACGCCCCAGCCCAGGACGCCCAGGCCGTTGATCATGGTCGTGTGGGAGTCGGTGCCCACCAGGGTGTCGGGATACGCCTTGTAGTTGCCGTTGACTTCGGAGTCGAAAATCACGCGGCCGAGGTACTCGAGGTTGACCTGGTGAACGATGCCGGTGTTGGGAGGGACGACCGCAAAGTTGCGGAATGCGGTCTGGCCCCAACGCAGGAAGGAATAGCGCTCGCCGTTACGGGCGAATTCGATCTTGGTGTTCGCCGCGAGCGCGCCGGGTGAGCCGTACTCGTCGACCTGCACCGAGTGGTCGATAACCAACTCGGCGGGGGCGAGCGGGTTCACGCGCTCTGCGTCACCGCCGAGGCGGACGATCGCGTCGCGCATGGCGGCGAGGTCGACGACGCAAGGGACGCCGGTGAAATCCTGCAGGATGACGCGCGAAGGGGTGAAGGCGATTTCATACGAAGGCGTTGCCTTCGGATCCCAGTTGAGCAGCGCCTCAATGTCGGCACGGGTGACGTTGACACCGTCTTCGAAGCGCAACAGATTTTCGAGGAGGATCTTCAACGAGTAGGGGAGGCGCGCCACCTTTTCAGGGGGCAGGGCCGCCATGCTCCAGATTTCGTACGAGCGATTGCCTACGTTGAGCGTTGAATGCGCTTTGAAGCTGTCCGTCATGGATCCTCCGCGATAAAAAGCGCGCGGATTATAATTGGATTGGGTGAAATTGCCTGTGGCAATTTCACCGGACATTACTCCGTAGACCGCCGCCAGATTGTCCATCGAATCGAAATTGCCCAGGGCAATTTCGAGGCGTCGTTTCTGGCGGCTGCCCAGCCTGCTGTGTGCATCTTTGTGACAAAACAGTCTCGATCACAGCTCCGCCGAGACATCGGTCGCCGTCGTAGATGACAGCGTACTGCCCCGGGGTTACGGCCCGTTGT